>Ga0209475_10001530_pt1 | contig 28696 bp, 33 predicted proteins | sample tdDd471_FD_187128 | JGI IMG/M metagenome (GOLD analysis project Ga0209475, IMG submission 187128) | Marine sediment microbial communities from the Atlantic coast under amendment with organic carbon and nitrate - tdDd47.1 (SPAdes)... | ecosystem: Environmental > Aquatic > Marine > Coastal >... | reverse complement strand
CCCGCAACAGGCGAAAATCGACAGGGCCGTCCGGGGCCTGGGTGGCGATGCGGAAGCGCAGCGATTGGATGTCGGACACCGCCTTGCCGCCGACCGCGAGCACCACGTCGCCGACCCGCAGCCCTGCGGCGTCGGCCGGTCCGCCCGGCCAGACCGCGTTGATCAGCACCCCGTCCGGCCGCTTCATGTCAAGCTCGGCGGCAATCTCGGCGGTTACGGTCTGCCCCGACGCGCCCAGCCAGGGGCGTCGCGCGGTGCCGCCCGATTCGGCGAGGCGCAGCACCGCCGCCGCCATGTTCGCGGGGATGGCGAAGCCGATCCCGACCGAGCCGCCGCCCCGCGAATAGATCGCCGTGTTTATCCCCACCAACCGGCCGTCCATGGCCACCAGGGCGCCGCCGGAATTGCCCGGATTGATCGCGGCGTCGGTCTGGATGAAGAACTGATAGTCGCTGATCCCCGCGGCCGAGCGCGCGTTCGCCGAGACGATGCCGCCGGTGACCGACTGGCCGACGCCGAACGGGTTGCCGATGGCGAGCACCAGGTCGCCGACCTCCAGATCGTCGGAATCGCCGAATTCGAGATGGGGCAAAGCCTCGCCCTTGGTGTCGACCCGCAGAACGGCGAGGTCGGTGCGCGGATCGCTATGGACGGTCTCGGCGGCCAGCTCGCGGCGGTCGGCGAGGACGACGGTGATCTCCTCCGCCCCGGCGATGACGTGATGGTTGGTGAGGATCAGCCCGGTGGGACGCACGATGACGCCGGAGCCGAGAGAGTTCTGCACCCGCTCGCGGGGGGCGCCGCCGAAGAAATCGCCGCCGAAGAAGCGCCGGAAGAAGGGATCGGCGAGCATCGGCGACAGCGGCTCGCGGGTCTGGACCACCCGGCGCGCATAGATGTTGACCACCGCCGGCGCCGTCCGGCGCACCAAGGGCGCATAGCTGAGCCGGATCTCGGCCGCGTCCGCCGGCACCGCCTTGGCCGCCCGCGCGCCATCCGGCGCCGCCAGGACCGTGGCGGTCAGGATCGTCAGAATCAGAAGGATCGTCCGGCGCATCCCGTTCGTCGCCCCCGCCTTGCGTTCGTCGCCCCCGCCTTACCCGCGCCGGCGCCTTGCCCGCGCCGCGCCGGCGCCGAAACGACAAGGGGCAGCCCTTCGGCCGCCCCCGCTTCGTCGCCGTCCTGTCGGGGCGCCTACGCCTCGTCTTCCTCGTCCTCGCCCTCGACGGGGCCGGAATCCTGGCCCTTGGCGTCCGGGTCGCGGTCGACCAGCTCGATATAGGCCATCGGCGCCGCATCGCCATAGCGGAAACCGGCCTTAAGGACCCGGCTATAGCCGCCGGCGCGCTCGGCATAGCGTTCGGCCAGCGGCCCGAACAGCTTGCTCACCATCTTATCGTCGCGCAGCAGGGCGAAGGCCTGGCGGCGGGCGTGCAGATCGCCGCGCTTGCCCAGCGTGATCAGGGGATCGACGATGCGGCGCAATTCCTTGGCCTTGGGCAGCGTGGTCTTGATCTGCTCATGCTTGATCAGCGATGCCGCCATATTGGCGAACATGGCCTTGCGATGGGAGCTGGTCCGGTTCAGCTTGCGACCGCTCATACGGTGACGCATGACGCTGCCTCCTTCTTCGTCCTGACCTCGCGCGCGAGGTCGATCGCGTTACCCGCCACCCGCGCCGCCTGGGCGATCGGTATGACGGGGCGGGCCCCCTCGGCCCGGGTCGCGCCGGTCGTCCCTAGTAGGGCTCTTCCAGGCGCTTGGCCATTTCCTCGATATTCTCGGGCGGCCAGTCGGGAATCTCCATGCCCAGATGCAGCCCCATCTGGGTCAGGACTTCCTTGATCTCGTTCAGCGACTTGCGGCCGAAATTGGGCGTCCGCAGCATCTCGGCCTCGGTCTTCTGGACCAGGTCGCCGATATAGATGATGTTGTCGTTCTTCAGGCAGTTGGCCGAGCGCACCGACAGTTCCAGCTCGTCGACCTTGCGCAGCAGGTTCTTGTTGAAGGCCGGTTCGGCGGCGGCCATTTCGGCCACCCGCTCCTCGGGCTCCTCGAAGGTGACGAAGGGACGGAGCTGGTCCTGGAGGATGCGGGCCGCCAGCGCGACCGCGTCCTCGGGGGTGACCGAGCCGTCGGTCTCGACGGTCAGCGACAGCTTGTCATAGTCGGTCACCTGGCCGACGCGGGTGTCCTCGACCTTGTAGCTGACCTTGCGCACCGGGCTGTATAGCGCGTCGACGGGGATCAGGCCGATCGGCGCGTCCTCGGGCCGGTTCTGGACCGCCGGCACGTAGCCCTTGCCGGTCTGCACCGTCATTTCCATGCTGATCTTGGCGCCGGAATCGAGGGTGCAGATCACCTGGTTCGGGTTCATGACCTCGATATCGGGGCCGGTCTCGATCTGGCCCGCGGTGACCTCGCCCGGGCCCTTGGCCTGCAAGGTCACGCGCTTCTCGCCCTCGGCATGGGACCGCAGCGCCATCGACTTGATATTGAGGACGATGTCGGTGACGTCCTCGCGCACGCCCTGGATCGACGAGAATTCGTGCAAGACCCCGTCGATCTGCACCGATGTCACCGCCGCGCCTTGCAGCGACGACAGCAGCACCCGGCGCAGCGCGTTGCCCAGCGTCAGCCCGAAGCCGCGCTCCAGCGGCTCGGCGACCACCGTCGCGACGCGGGACACGTCGCCCTCGCTCCCGACTTCCAACTTGTTGGGCTTGATCAGTTCCTGCCAATTCTTCTGAATCACGACCGCCACCTATCGCCAAAAATGGATGGGACCCGCAGGTCCCGGACACCGAACGCCGCGCCGCCGGCATCGAAAGCCGGCGTCACGCCCCCCGGTGAAATTCGCTTTCCCCGGAGTCAGACCCGGCGCCGTTTCGGAGGACGGCAGCCATTATGGGGAATGGGGCTGACATCCCGAATCGAGGTGATGTTGAACCCCACGGCCTGCAAGGCCCGAAGCGCGGATTCGCGCCCCGATCCGGGACCGCGGACTTCGACCTCGAGGGTCTGCATACCGTGCTCCTGGGCCTTCCGCCCGGCGGATTCGGCCGCCATCTGGGCGGCGAAGGGGGTCGATTTGCGCGACCCCTTGAAGCCCTCGCTCCCCGCCGACGACCAGCAGATGGTGTTGCCCTGGGCGTCGGTGATGGTGATGAGGGTGTTGTTGAAGGTCGCGCTGACATGCGCCACCCCCGAGGTGATGTTCTTGCGCTCGCGCTTCTTGACGCGAGCGGCAGGCGGTTTGGCCATTGTCTCGATTCCTGTCTTCGGTGCCCGGCGGCGCTATTTCTTCTTGCCCGCGATGGGCCGCGCCGGCCCCTTGCGCGTGCGGGCGTTGGTGTGAGTGCGCTGGCCGCGCACCGGCAGCTTGCGCCGATGGCGAAGCCCGCGATAGCAGCCGAGATCCATCATCCGCTTGACGTTCATCGCCACCTCGCGGCGGAGCTCGCCCTCGACCTGATAATCGCGGTCGATGAGATCGCGGATGCGTCCGATCTCGTCGTCGGTCAGTTCGTTGACGCGCCGCTCCGGCGCGATGCCCACGTCGGCGCAGACCTTCGTCGCCGTCGTGCGGCCGATGCCATGAATATAGGTCAGCGCGATTTCCACACGCTTGCCCGTCGGGATATTGATACCTGCGATTCGCGCCACGCCTCGGTCTCCTGGTCCGCCGTTTCTGCCGTCTTTCCGCTTCCGCCGTCTTCGGCGTTATCGCCGCTTCGTCGTCTTGCCGCTTCGTCGTCTCATCGCGCGGCCGCCCCGCCGCGCCCTGATTTGCGGCGGTATGTCGCTTCGATGTCGTCGATACCGGCAGCGCCTTTCGCGCCGGTTCGCCCCGCACCGGCGCCATTGGCGGCCAAAGGTGCGGGATTATAGGGATTATCCGTTTAGTGTCAACAACCTAGCCCGCCAAACTAGCGGCGATCTGCCGCCCGACCTCGTCGATATCCGCCATCCCGTCGACCGAGGCCAGAACGCCCTTTTCCGCGTAGTAGGGCAGGATCGGGGCGGTCTGTTCGTGATAGGCGACCAGCCGGGCGCGCACCGTCCCGGCGTTGTCGTCCTCGCGCCGGGTGAACTCGGTCCCGCCGCATTTGTCGCAAACGCCCTCGGTCCGCGGCCGCTTGAAGGTATCGTGATAGCCCTCGCCGCATCGGGCGCAGGTGAACCGGCCCGAGATGCGGTCGACCAGGATATCGTCCTCGACCTGCATCTCGATCACCCGGTCCAGCGCCAGCCCCTTGTCGGCCAGCATCGAATCCAGGGCCTCGGCCTGGCCGGTGGTGCGCGGAAAGCCGTCCAGAATGAAGCCGTTGGCGCAGTCGGGCGCCTCGATCCGCTCGGCGATCATGGCGACGATGATGTCGTCGGGCATCAGCTCGCCGGCCTCCATGACCTGCTTCGCCTGCTTGCCCAGCGCGCTGCCCGACGCGACCGCCTCGCGCAGCATGTCGCCGGTGGACAGCTGGACGATGCCATGGGCCTCGGCCAGCATGCGGGCCTGGGTGCCCTTGCCGGCGCCGGGCGGTCCGAGCAGGATCAGGTTCATCCGCGCCGCCCCTTCAGCTTGGTCTTCTTGATCAGCCCCTCATACTGATGCGCCAGCAGATGGGACTGGACCTGCGCGACCGTATCCATGGTCACGGTGATCACGATCAGGAGGCTGGTGCCGCCGAAGAAGAACGGCACCGCGAAGCGCGAGATCAGGATCTCGGGCAGGATACAGACGATGGCGAGATAGGCCGCGCCGACCGTCGTCAAGCGGGTGAGGATGCGGTCCAGATACTCGCCGGTGTTCTTGCCGGGCCGGATGCCGGGCACGAAGCCGCCGTACTTCTTCAGATTGTCCGCCGTTTCCGCCGGGTTGAAGACGATGGCCGTGTAGAAGAAGCAGAAGAACACGATCATCCCCACATACAGCCCCAGATAGAGGGGCTGGCCGCGGCCGAGGAAAGCGGTCACCGTGGTCAGCCATTCCGGCCCCTGGCCGGCGGAGAACCCGGCCACCGTGATCGGCAGCAGCAGCAGCGAGCTGGCGAAGATCGGCGGGATGACGCCGGCGGTGTTCAGCTTCAGCGGCAGATGCGAGCTTTCGCCGCCGAACATCTTGTTGCCGACCTGACGCTTCGGATACTGGACGACGATGCGGCGCTGGGCGCGCTCGACGAAGACGATGAAGGTGATGGTCGCGACCACCAGGATCGTCAGCACCAGGATGAACCCGGCCGACAGGGCCCCGGTCCGCCCGAGCTCCAGGGTCGAGGCCAGCGCGCTGGGCAGGTTGGCGACGATCCCGGCGAAGATGATCAAGGAAATGCCGTTGCCGATGCCGCGGGCGGTGATCTGCTCGCCCAGCCACATCAGGAACACCGTGCCGCCGACCAGGGTAATCACCGTGGTCATCCGGAAGAACAGGCCGGGCGCCAGCACCGCCGAGCCCTGGGAGCCGGCCATGCCCTCAAGCCCCACGGCGATGCCGTAGGCTTGCAGCGCCGCCAGCACCACCGTGCCGTAACGGGTGTACTGGTTGATGGTCTTGCGCCCCTGCTCGCCTTCCTTCTTGAGCTGTTCGAGATGCGGCGACACGGCCGTCATCAGCTGGATGATGATGGAGGCCGAGATGTAGGGCATGATATTGAGGGCGAAGATCGTCATCCGCCCCAGCGCGCCGCCGGCGAACATGTCGAACATGCCGAGAATGCCGCCGGCCTGCTGGCTGAAGATGTCCTGCAGGATCGTCGGGTCGACCCCCGGAATCGGGATATAGGTGCCCAGCCGATAGATGATCAGCGCCCCGAGGGTAAACCACAGGCGCTTCTTCAGCTCGGTCGCCTTGCGGAAGGCGCCGAAATTTATGTTGGCGGCGAGCTGTTCGGCGGCGGAGGCCATGAATTCCCCTGGTTCAGTCCGCGGCGGTGTCGCCGGAACCGGATTCCTCGGTAGCCGGTGCCGCCGGCGCGGCGACCACGACCTTGCCGCCCGCCGCCTCGACCGCGGCGATGGCGGCCGCCGACGCGCCGGAGACCTCGAGGGTCACGCCGGTGTCGATCTTGCCCTTGGCCAGCAGGCGCACGCCGTCATGACGGCGGCGCACCAGCCCCGCCTCGACCAGATGCGCCTCGGTCACCGGCTGCTTGGCGTCGATCCGCCCGGCGGCGATCGCCGCCTGAAGCCGGCCGAGATTGACGACCTGGAACCGCTTGCGCGCGAGCGGGGTGAAGCCGCGCTTGGGCAGGCGGCGATAGATCGGCATCTGGCCGCCCTCGAACCCCTTGATGGCGACGCCGCTGCGCGATTTCTGGCCCTTCATGCCCTTGCCGGCGGTCTTGCCGGTGCCCGAGCCGATGCCGCGGCCGACCCGCTTGCGGGGCGCGCGCGCGCCGGATTTGTCGGAAAGCTGATTCAGTTTCATCGCCTCGATCCTATGTCGCGTCCGTCGCGCCGGGGCACCGGCGCGGCCGCTATTCGCCGTTCTCGATCCGGACCAGATGGCCAACCTTGGCGATCATGCCGCGCACCGCCGGGGTATCCTCCAGCTCGCGGGTCCGGTTGATCTTGTTCAGGCCAAGCCCGACCAGCGTCTGGCGCTGGTCCTTGGGGCGCCCGATCGGGCTAGCCGTCTGGGTGACCTTGATCTTGCCCTTGCTCACGGCTTATTCCCCCGCGTCGGCGCCGTCGCGGGCACCGACGATGTCGCCGACCTTCTTGCCCCGGCGCGTCGCGACCTCGCGCGGCGAGCACAGGCGCGACAGCGCGTCGAAGGTCGCCTTGACCATGTTCTGGGGATTGGAGGTCCCCGTCGATTTGGTCACCACGTCCTGAACGCCCAGCATTTCGAACACGGCGCGCATCGGCCCGCCGGCGATGATCCCGGTGCCGGGAGGCGCGGCGCGCAGCACGACCCGGCCGGCGCCGAACCGGCCCTTGATGTCGTGATGCAGGGTGCGGCCCTCGCGCAAGGGCACCCGGACCAGCTCGCGCTTGGCCTTGTCGGTCGCCTTGCGGATGGCCTCGGGAACCTCACGCGCCTTGCCGGCGCCGTACCCGACCCGGCCCTTGCCGTCGCCGACCACCACCAGGGCGGAGAAGCCGAAGCGGCGGCCGCCCTTGACGACCTTGGCGACCCGGTTGATGTCGACCAGCTTGTCCTGGATCTCGTTGTCGCCGTCGCCGTCGCGCCCCCGGCGCGGGCCGCGTTGGCGCTTATTGCGTTCCATATCCGCCATGAACCGGTTCCCTTTAGAAGGACAAGCCGCCCTCGCGGGCGCCTTCGGCCAGGGCCTTCACCCGGCCGTGAAACAGATAGCCGCCGCGATCGAAGACGATCTCGGACACGCCGGCCTGCTTGGCCCGCGCCGCCACCAGGAGGCCGACCTCCTTGGCCGCCGCGATGTCGGCGCCGGTCTTCAGCTTGCCGCGCAGATCCCCGTCCAGCGACGAGGCCGATGCCAGGGTCCGGCCCTGGGCGTCGTCGATCACCTGGGCGTAGATATGCTTCGACGACCGGAACACCGACAGTCGGGGCCGATCTTTCGCCCGCTTGCGTACCACGTGGCGCACCCGGCGCCGGCGACGCTCGAAAAGAGATTTCGTATTGTTCATGGCGTCTCTACTTCTTCTTGCCTTCCTTGCGGAAGACATATTCGTTTTCGTAGCGGACCCCCTTGCCCTTGTAGGGTTCGGGCTTGCGGTAGGCGCGGATCTCCGCCGCCACCTGGCCGACCTTCTGCTTGTCGGCGCCGGTGACCGCGATATGGGTCGGGCGCTCGCATTTGATCGAGATCCCCTCGGGGATCGGATAGTTGACATCGTGGCTGAAGCCGAGCTGAAGGTTCAGCTTGTCGCCCTGCACCGCGGCCCGATAGCCGACGCCGTTGATTTCCAGGCCGACGGTAAAGCCTTCGGAGACGCCGGTGACCAGATTGTTCAGCAAGCTGCGCTGCAATCCCCACATGGCCCGCGCGCGCTTCGACTCGTCGACCGGGCGGACGGTGATCTGCTGGTCTTCCAGCACGGCCTCGACTTCCTCGACCAAGTCCAAGCTGAGCTCGCCCAGCTTGCCCTTGGCGGTCACCCGGCGGCCCGCCATATCGACGGTAACGCCGTCCGGAACCGCAACCGGATTTTTGCCAATTCGCGACATCGGATCTCCTAGAACACCGTGCAGAGCACCTCGCCGCCGACATTGGCGGCGCGGGCTTCCTGGTCGGACATGACGCCGCGCGGCGTCGACAGGATCGAGATTCCCAGCCCGCCATAGACGCGGGGAAGGTCCTTGACCCCCGAATAGACGCGCCGTCCGGGCGTGGATACGCGCTTGATCTCGCGGATCACCGGCTCGCCCTCGTGATATTTGAGGGCGATATCGAATTCGGCAAGCCCCTGCCGTATCTCCGAGCGTTCGTAGTCGCGGATATACCCCTCGCGCTTCAGCACGTCGAGGATCGTCCCGCGCATCTTCGACGCCGGGCTCGAAACGCTGGACAGGTTCGCGCGCTGACCGTTGCGGATCCGGGTCAGCATGTCGCCGATGGGGTCGGTCATCGCCATCGTCTGATCTCCCCTACCAACTCGACTTGACCATGCCCGGGATCTGGCCCTCGGAGGCCAGATCGCGGAGCGCGATCCGCGACAGGCGGAACTTGCGGTACACCGCGCGCGGGCGCCCGGTCAGCTCGCACCGGTTGCGGACCCGGCTGGGCGCCGAGTTGCGCGGCATTTTCGCCAGCTTCAACTGGGCCGCGAAGCGTTCCTCGGCCGGGAGATCCCGGTCGCGGGCAATCGCCTTCAATCGCGCCCGCCGGGCGGCGCCTTGCGCCGCCAGCTTCTGCCGCCGCTTGTTCTTCTCAATGGCACTTTTCTTCGCCATGTTTCGCTCTCTGCCTCCGTTGCCGCGCTCGGTCCACCCGCGGTCACTTCTGGAAGGGAAATTCGAAGCCCTCCAGCAGGGCCTTCGCCTCTTCGTCCGTCTCGGCCGTGGTCACGATCACCACGTCCATGCCCCGGATCTGGTCGACCTTGTCATAGTCGATCTCGGGGAAGATGATCTGCTCGCGCACACCCATCGAATAATTGCCGCGCCCGTCGAAACCGTTCGCCGACAAGCCGCGAAAGTCGCGCGCCCGCGGCAGGGCGATCCGAATGAGACGGTCGAGAAATTCGTACATCCGGTCCCGCCGCAGGGTCACCTTGCAGCCGACGGGCTGGCCTTCGCGCAGCTTGAACGCCGCGATCGACTTCTTCGCCCGGGTCACCACCGGCCGCTGGCCGGTGATCAGGGCAAGATCCTCGACCGCCGGGCCGATCTTGCGCGAATCCTGGCTGGCCTCGCCGACGCCCATATTGACGACGATCTTTTCCAGCTTCGGCACCTGCATCGGGTTCTCGTAGGCGAACTGCTCGCTCAGGGCCGGCCGGACGACGGTCTCGTAATGCTCTTGGAAATGGCTGGACATGACCGTGATTCCTACCTGTCGATGATGTCGCCGGACCGCTTGGCGACACGCACCTTGCGCCCGTCGTCCAGGGTCTTGACCCCGACCCGGGTCGGCTTGCCGCCGTCCGGATCGACATGGGCGACGTTGGACAGATGCAGCGGCGCCTCTTTCTCGACGATGCCGCCGGGCTCGGTCTGCGACGGCCGGGTATGGCGCTTGACCATGTTCAGCCCCTGCACGACCACCCGGTCCTCGTCGCGGAGGACGCGCAGCACCTCGCCCTCGCGGCCCTTGTCCTTGCCGGCGATGGCGACCACCCGGTCGCCCTTGCGGACGCGGAACCGTCTCGTCTTGCGCGGCGCCGACCCGGCGGCGGATTTCTTGTTGCTGGCGGCCATTACAGAACTTCCGGTGCGAGCGAGATGATTTTCATGAACCGCTTGGCGCGCAGCTCGCGGGTCACGGGCCCGAAGATGCGCGTCCCGATCGGTTCGCCCTGGGCGCTGAGCAGCACCGCGGCGTTGCGGTCGAAGCGGATCGCGCTGCCGTCGTCGCGGCGGATCTCCTTCTTGGTGCGGACGATGACGGCGCGATGGATATCGCCCTTCTTCACGCGCCCGCGCGGAATCGCCTCCTTCACGGAAACGACGATGACGTCGCCGACCGACGCGGTCTTGCGCTTCGAGCCGCCCAGCACCTTGATGCACTGGACCCGACGCGCGCCGGAATTGTCGGCGACTTCCAGATTGGTCTGCATCTGGATCATGTGACTTCCATCCTTGCTTCTCGCACGGCCTTGCTAAGCAGCCCCGAACCGGGGCCACCCCTCCCAACGGGAGCAGGTCAGTCGGCCGCGGCGATCACCTCCCACGATTTGCGCTTCGAAATCGGCCGGCATTCCCGGATCTGCACCCGGTCGCCGACGCGGGCTGCGTTCTCCGGATCGTGGGCGGCATATTTCTTCGAACGCTTGATGACCTTCTTGTAGATCGGATGCTGGACGCGCCGGTCGACACGCACGACGACGGTCTTGTCGGCGGCGTCGCTGACGACGATTCCGTTCAATACACGGGCAGGCATGATGTCCGGGCCTCCTTCTGGCTCTTCAGGACGCGGCGCCCGCGGCGCGCGCCTTCTCCGCCAGGATGGTGGTGATGCGTGCGATGTCGCGGCGCACCTGCCTTGCCCGGGCGGTATTCTCCAACTGGCCGCTGGCCTTCTGGAACCGCAGGTTGAACGCTTCCTTCTTGAGATCCAGCAAGCCGTCCCGAAGCTCGTCGTCGGTCTTCTGGCGCCATTCGGCCGCTTTCATGACTAGCCCTCCCCGCCCTGACGGGAAATGAAACGGGTCTGCACCGGCAGCTTGGCCGAGGCCAGCTCCAGCGCCTGCTGGGCCAGATCGGCGGGGACGCCGCCGATCTCGAACATGACCCGGCCGGGCTTCACCCGGCAGACCCAGAATTCGGGCGAGCCCTTGCCCTTGCCCATCCGGACCTCGGCCGGTTTCTTCGACACCGGCACGTCGGGAAAGATGCGGATCCAGACACGGCCGGACCGGCGCAGATGGCGCGTGATGGCGCGCCGCGAGGCCTCGATCTGGCGCGAGGTAATCCGCGCCGGGGCCGCGGCCTTGAGGCCGAAATCGCCGAAATTCAACGTCGTGCCGCCCTTGGCCTTGCCATGGATACGGCCCTTGTGGGCCTTGCGGAACTTCGTTCGCTTGGGGCTGAGCATGTCTCGCGGGTCCTTGCTTTACGCGCGCCTTATCGGCCGATTTGCTGTTCCTGGGCGCGCTTGTCGACGGCCATCGGGTCGTGGGCCATGATCTCGCCCTTGAAGATCCAGACCTTGACCCCGCAGATGCCGTAGGTCGTGTGCGCCGCGGCGGTGCCGTAATCGATGTCGGCGCGCAGGGTGTGCAAGGGCACCCGCCCCTCGCGATACCATTGAGTGCGGCCGATCTCGGCCCCGCCCAGACGGCCCGCGCAATTGATGCGGATGCCCTTGGCGCCCAGGCGCATGGCCGACTGAACGGCCCGCTTCAGGGCGCGGCGATAGACGACCCGGCGCTCCAACTGCTGGGCGACGTTCTCGGCGACCAGCTGGGCGTCGATCTCGGGACGGCGGATCTCGACGATGTTGAGATGCACCTCGTTGCCGATCATCTTGGCGAGCTCGCCGCGCAGCTTCTCGATGTCGGCGCCCTTCTTGCCGATCACCATGCCGGGCCGCGCGGTGTGGATGGTCACCCGCGCCTTCTTCGCCGGACGTTCGATGACGACCTTGCTGATCCCCGCCTGGCTGAGACGGTCCTGCAGATATTTGCGCAGCCGCAGATCCTCGTGCAGGAGCTGGGCGTAGCTCTCGTCCCCGTACCAGCGCGAATCCCAGGTCCGGTTGATGCCCAGCCGCAGGCCGGTCGGATTGATTTTCTGACCCATCAGGCGGTCTCCTCGCGTTCGCGCACGACGACGGTCAGGCGGCTGAACGGCTTCACGATCCGTCCCGCCCGTCCGCGCGCGCGCGGCCGCCAGCGTTTCATGACGATGCTCTTGCCGACGCTGGCCTCGGCCACATACAGCCGGTCCACGTCGAGCTGGTGATTGTTTTCGGCATTGGCGATCGCCGATTCCAGAACCCGGCGGACATCGCCGGCGATCCGCCGCTTGGAGAAGGCAAGCTCGTTCAACGCCGCCTCCGCATCCATGCCCCGGATGGCGGCGGCCACGACATTGAGCTTCTGCGGGCTGACGCGCAGCGAGCGCGCCATCGCGCGGGCCTCGTTGTCCGCCAGCCGGCGTTCGGTCGCGGGCTTACTCATGCTCAGCCCCTCCGCGCCTTCTTGTCGGCGGCGTGACCGTAATAGGTCCGGCTCGGCGCGAACTCGCCGAACTTGTGGCCGACCATTTCCTCGGTCACCAGGACCGGGATGAACTTCTGGCCGTTATGCACGCCGAAGGTCAAGCCGACGAACTGCGGCAAGATGGTGGACCGGCGCGACCAAGTCCGGATCACGTCGCTGCGTCCGGACTGCCGCGCCTGATCTGCCTTCTTCAGCAGATAGCCGTCGACGAACGGTCCCTTCCAAACGGATCGAGCCACGACGCTTCTCCTCTACCTTTTCTTCCGGACGTGGCGGCGCCGGATAATCAGCGAATCCGAATCCTTCTTGGCCCGCCGGGTCCGCTTGCCCTTGGTCGGCTTGCCCCAGGGCGTCACCGGATGGCGGCCGCCCGAGGTGCGGCCTTCGCCGCCGCCATGGGGATGGTCCACCGGGTTCATGGCGACGCCGCGCACCGACGGGCGCTTGCCCAGCCAGCGCTTGCGGCCGGCCTTGCCGAGTTTGATGTTCTTCTGGTCGGGATTGGACACGGCGCCGACCGTCGCCAGGCATTCGCCGCGAACCATGCGCACCTCGCCCGAATTGAGGCGCAGCTGGGCGTAGCCCGCGTCCTTGCCGATGAGCTGGACGTAGGTGCCGGCGGCGCGGGCGATCTGGCCGCCCTTGCCCGGCTTCATCTCCACATTGTGGACGATGGTGCCGATCGGCATGTTGTTCAGCGGCATCGCGTTGCCGGGCTTGATGTCGACCCGCTCGCCCGCGACCACCTTGTCGCCTTCCCGCAGCCGCTGCGGCGCCAGGATATAGGCGAGCTCGTCGTCCTGATAGCGGACCAGGGCGATGAAGGCGCTGCGGTTGGGGTCGTATTCGATGCGCTCGACCGTCGCCGGGATGTCGGCCTTCTGGCGCTTGAAATCGACGATCCGGTAGCGGCGCTTGTGGCCGCCGCCGATCCGCCGCGCCGTGATCCGACCGTGATTGTTGCGGCCGCCCTTCTTCGACAACCCCTCGGTCAAGGGCTTGTGCGGCTTGCCTTTCCACAGGGCGGCGCGGTCCACCAGGACGAGCCCGCGCTGCGACGGCGTGGTCGGCTTGAACGTCTTGAGTGCCATGGCTGTGTTCCCGTCCCTCGATCTAGACGCCGGTGGTGACGTCGATCGCGTGGCCCTCGGCGAGGGTCACGATGGCTTTCTTGGTGTCCGGGCGCCGGCCGAGGCGGCCACGGAAGCGTTTCTGCTTGCCGATCTGGCGCAGGGTGTTGACCGCCGTCACCTGAACGCCGAACAGGCTTTCGACGGCGCGCTTGATCTCGCCCTTGTCGGCGTCCAGCGGCACCCGAAAAGTGACCTGGCCATGCTCGGAGCCGAGGGTCGCCTTTTCGGTGACCACCGGCGCCAGGATCACGTCATAGGCGCGGGCCTTGTCGATGGCCTGCGGCCGCGGCCGATAGCGGCGTCCCCTGCTCATGCCAGCCGTTCCTCCAGATGCCGCACCGCGTCGGTCGTCAGGACCAGGAAATCGCGGCGCAGGATGTCGTAAACGTTGATCCCCTGCTGCGGCAGCACGTCGACGGCGGGGATATTGGCGGCCGCGCGGGTGAAGTTTTCGTCCACCGCGGCGCCGCCGACGATCAGGGCCGACGGCCAGCCGAACCCGGCGAGGCGTTCCGCCAGCGCCTTGGTCTTGGGCGATTCGAGGCGCACCTCGTCGACGACCACCAGCTTGCCGTCCGCCTGCTTGGCCGACAGGGCCGACTTCAGCGCCAGGCGCCGGACCTTCTTCGGCAGGGCGAAGGTGTAATCGCGGGGCCTCGGCCCGAAGACCACGCCGCCGCCGCGCAGGATCGGGCTGCGGACCGACCCTTGGCGCGCCCGCCCGGTGCCCTTCTGGCGAAAGGGCTTGGCCGTGGTGCCGCGCACCTCGCCGCGTTCCTTCGCCTTGTGGGTGCCGGCGCGGCGCTTGGCCAACTGCCAGTTCACCATGCGACCGAGAATGTCGGACCGGACGGCAACGCCGAAGACCTCGTCCTTGAGGTCGATGTCGCCGACATCCTTATTGTCGAGATTCTTGACTGTGCACTTCACGACTTGTCGTCCCCGTTCTCGGACCCGGCGTCGGTCTCGGTGACAGCTTCGGCCGCGGGCGCCTCGGCTTCCGGCGCCGCCTCCGCCTCGGCCGGCGCTTCGTCGGCCGCGACACCGCGCAGCGCCGCCGGGAAGGGCAGGTCGTCGGGCAGCTTCTTCTTCAGCGCGTCCTTGACCAGCACATAGCCGCCCTTGGCGCCGGGCACCGCGCCATGGACGACGATCAGGCCGTTCTCGGCATCGGTCGACAGGATGCGCAGATTCTGCAAGGTGGTGCGCGCGTCGCCCATATGGCCGGCCATCTTCTTGCCCTTGAACACCCGGCCGGGGTCCTGGCACTGGCCGGTCGAGCCGTGACTGCGATGGGAAATCGACACGCCGTGCGACGCCCGCAAGCCGCCGAAGTTATGCCGCTTCATGGCGCCGGCGAAGCCCTTGCCCTTGGAGGTGCCGGACACGTCCACGAACTGGCCGGACAGGAAATGATCGGCGCCGATCTCGGCCCCCACCTCCAGCGCCGCGTCGGCGCTGATCCGGAACTCGGCCAGCTTGCGCTTGGGCTCGACCCGGGCCTTGGCGAAATGGCCGCGCATGGGCTTGCCCACATTCTTGGCCTTGGCGGCGCCGACGCCCAGCTGCACGGCAGTATAGCCGTGGGCCTCGGCGGTCCGCACGGCGACGACCTGGCAATGATCCACTTTGAGCACGGTCGCCGGCAGATGCCGCCCGTCGTCGGCGAAGACGCGGGTCATCCCCAGTTTCTGTGCGATAAGGCCGGTACGCATTGTCGGGACCCTAGAGCTTGATTTCCACGTCGACGCCCGAGGCGAGGTCGAGCTTCATCAGCGCGTCCACGGTCTCCGGCGTCGGGTCGACGATGTCGAGAAGCCGCTTATGGGTGCGGATCTCGAACTGTTCGCGCGACTTCTTGTCGATATGCGGCGAGCGCAGGACGGTGAACCGCTCGATCCGCGTCGGCAGCGGGATGGGCCCGCGCACCTGCGCGCCCGTGCGCTTGGCCGTGCTGACGATCTCGGTCGCCGATTGGTCCAGCACCCGATGATCGAACGCCTTCAGGCGGATACGAATATTTTGACTATCCATGACGGCGCTCCCGGCCGGCCTCCCGCTTGGGTGACGATTGTCGCGACGTTCGCGGCTATTCGACGATGGCGGCGACGACGCCGGCGCCCACCGTGCGCCCGCCCTCGCGGATCGCGAAGCGCAGGCCCTCGTCCATCGCGATCGGCGCGATCAGCTCAACATCCATCGCCACATTGTCGCCCGGCATCACCATCTCGGTGCCCTCGGGCAGCTGCACCATCCCCGTCACGTCCGTCGTCCGGAAGTAGAACTGCGGACGGTAGTTCGTGAAGAACGGCGTATGACGTCCGCCCTCGTCCTTCGTCAGGATGTACGCCTCCGCCTTGAACTTCGTGTGCGGCGTGATCGACCCCGGCGCCGCCAGAACCTGGCCCCGCTCGACATCCTCGCGCTTCGTCCCCCGAAGAAGGCAGCCCACATTGTCGCCCGCCTCGCCTCGGTCCAGAAGCTTCCGGAACATCTCCACGCCCGTCACCGTCGTCTTCTGCGTGTCGCGGATGCCCACGATCTCGATCTCGTCGCCCACATTCACCACACCGCGCTCGATCCGGCCCGTCACAACCGTCCCCCGGCCCGAAATCGAGAACACGTCCTCGATCGGCATCAGGAACGGCTTGTCCTTCGGGCGGTCCGGCTGCGGCACGTACTTGTCCACCTCGGCCATCAGCGCCAGGATCGATTCCGCGCCCTGCTCGCCAGTGTCGCCCTCCAGCGCCTTCAGCGCCGAGCCCTTCACGATCGGAATGTCGTCCCCCGGAAACTCGTACGACGACAGAAGCTCGCGAACCTCAAGCTCCACAAGCTCCAAAAGCTCCGGGTCGTCAACCTGGTCCGTCTTGTTCAGGTAAACGACAATCGCCGGAACGCCAACCTGACGCGCCAGGAGAATATGCTCCCGCGTCTGCGGCATCGGCCCGTCCGCCGCCGAAACAACCAAAATCGCCCCGTCCATCTGCGCCGCGCCCGTGATCATGTTCTTCACGTAGTCCGCGTGACCAGGGCAATCCACATGCGCGTAATGACGGTTCTCCGTCTCGTACTCAACATGCGCCGTCGAGATCGTGATCCCACGCGCCTTCTCCTCCGGCGCCTTGTCAATCTCGTCATACGCCGTGAACTCGGCACCCCCGGCTTCCGCCAAAACCTTCGTGATCGCCGCCGTCAGCGTCGTCTTCCCATGATCAACATGGCCAATCGTGCCGATGTTGCAATGCGGCTTCGTGCGCTCGAACTTCTCTTTCGACATAGCCTCTACCTACCGTCCCTCAATAAATCTTGCGGTACCCAATCCTGGCGGGGTTAAGCGAGCTTCGCCTTGATCTCCTCGGAGACCGCCTGCGGCACTTGCTCGTAGTGATCGAACTGCATCGTGTACTGGGCCCGCCCCTGGCTCATCGAACGCAGCGAATTGACGTAGCCGAACATGTTGGCCAGCGGCACCATGGCGCTGATCACGTTGGCGTTGCCCCTGCTTTCCATGGCGGTGACGTTGCCCCGGCGGCTGTTCAGGTCGCCGATGATGTCGCCCATATATTCCTCCGGCGTCACCACCTCGACCCGCATGACCGGCTCCAACAGCCTGGGCGCCGCGGTGCGCACGCCCTCGCGGAAGGCCGCCCTGGACGCGATCTCGAAGGCCATGACGCTGGAATCGACGTCGTGATAGGCGCCGTCGAACAGCGTCACCTTGAAATCGATGGTCGGGAAGCCGGCGATGACGCCCGCCTCGGCCGCCTGGCGCAAGCCCTTCTCGACACCGGGAATGTATTCCTTGGGCACGTTGCCGCCGACGATCTTGTTCTCGAACACGAACCCCTCGCCCGGCTCCAGGGGCTCGAACCGCAGCTTGATGCGGGCGAACTGGCCGGCGCCGCCGGTCTGCTTCTTGTGGGTGTGGTCGATCTCGATCTCTTTGGTGATCGTCTCGCGATAGGCGACCTGAGGCGCGCCGACATTGGCGTCGACCTTAAACTCGCGCTTCATCCGGTCGACGATGATCTCCAGATGCAGCTCGCCCATGCCCTTGATGATGGTCTGGCCGCTTTCCTCGTCGGAAGCGACCTGGAAAGACGGATCCTCCTGGGCCAGTCGCGACAGGGCGATGCCCATCTTCTCCTGGTCGCTCTTGGTCTTGGGCTCGACAGCGACCTCGATGACCGGATCGGGGAAATCCATGCGCTCCAGGATCACCGGACTGTCGGGATCACACAGCGTGTCGCCGGTGGTGGTGTCCTTCAGCCCGACCAGGGCGACGATGTCGCCGGCGCGGGCTTCCTTGATGTCCTCGCGCGAATTGGCGTGCATCAGCAGCATGCGGCCGATGCGCTCGCGCTTGCCCTTGACCGAGTTCAGCGCGTAGCTGCCGCTTTCCAGGACGCCCGAATAGATGCGCGCGAAGGTCAGCGAGCCGACGAAGGGATCGGCCATGATCTTGAAGGCCAGCGCCGCGAAGGGCTCGTCGTCGTCGCTCTTGCGCCTCATCTCCTGCTCGCCGTCGAGCGAGGTGCCCTTGATCGCCGGCACGTCCAGCGGCGACGGCATGTAGTCGACCACCGCGTCGAGCAGCGGCTGCACACCCTTGTTCTTGAAGGCGGTCCCGCACAGGACCGGCACGAAATCGCCGGCGATCGTCCCCTTGCGGATACAGCGAATCAGGGTCTCGGCGTCCGGCTCGTCGCCGCCGAGATAGGCCTCCAGCGCGTCGTCGTCCTGCTCGACCGCCGCCTCGATCAGCTTCTCGCGATAGGACGCGGCCTGCTCGGCCAGGTCGGCGGGGATCTCGGTCTCGTCGAACTCGGCGCCGAGGCTCTCGTCGCGCCAGATGATCGCCTGGTTGCGCAGCAGATCGACGACGCCGGCGAAGTCGCTTTCGGCGCCGATCGGAAGCTGGATCACCAACGGCTGGGCGCCGAGGCGGTTCTCGATCATGTCGACGCAGCGATAGAAGTCCGCGCCCATGCGGTCCATCTTGTTGACGAAACAGATGCGCGGCACGCCGTAGCGGTCGGCCTGGCGCCACACGGTCTCGGACTGGGGCTCGACGCCGGCGACGCTGTCGAACACCGCGACCGCGCCGTCGAGGACGCGCAACGAGCGCTCGACCTCGATGGTGAAGTCCACATGGCCGGGCGTGTCGATGATGTTGACGCGATGACCCTTCCATTCGCAGGTCGTCGCCGCCGAGGTGATGGTGATCCCGCGCTCCTGCTCCTGCTCCATCCAGTCCATGGTCGCGGTGCCTTCATGCACCTCGCCGATCTTGTAGGACCGCCCGGTGTAATAAAGGATGCGCTCGGTCGTCGTCGTCTTACCGGCATCGATATGGGCCATGATGCCGATATTGCGGTACTTGGTGAGGGGCGAGGTGCGGGCCATGACTGATGCTCCGGTGACGCGGACGTCGGGTTACCAGCGATAATGGGCGAAGGCGCGGTTGGCCTCGGCCATCCGATGGGTGTCCTCGCGCTTCTTCACCGCGCCGCCCCGGCTGGACGCGGCGTCGAGGAGCTCGCCGGACAGGCGATCGACCATCGTCGTTTCGGACCGGCCGGCGGCGGCGTTGATCAGCCACCGCAGCGACAGGGCCTGCTGACGGTCGGGGCGCACCTCGACCGGCACCTGATAGGTGGCGCCGCCGACCCGCCGCGACCGCACCTCGATCGCCGGACGGACATTCTCCAGCGCCTCGTGGAAGACCTTGACCGGATCCTGGCCGGTGCGGCCCTGGATCTTGTCGAAGGCGCCGTAGACGATGCGCTCGGCGACCGACTTCTTGCCGTCGATCATGATGCAGTTGATGAACTTGGAGACCACCGCGTCGCCGAATTTGGCGTCGGGCAGGATCTCGCGTTTCTCGGCGGAATGGCGGCGCGACATGGGTTCGGTCTCCTGGGCCTATTTCGGGCGCTTGGCGCCGTATTTGGAGCGCCGCTGGCGCCGGTCGGAGACGCCCTGGGTGTCGAGCACGCCGCGGATGATGTGATAGCGCACCCCGGGCAGGTCCTTGACCCGGCCGCCGCGGATGGTGACCACCGAATGCTCTTGCAGGTTGTGCCCCTCGCCGGGAATGTAGCTGATGACCTCGAAGCCGTTGGTCAGGCGGACGCGCGCCACCTTGCGCAAGGCCGAGTTCGGCTTTTTCGGCGTCGTCGTATAGACGCGCGTGCAGACGCCGCGCTTCTGGGGGCAACCCTGAAGGGCCGGCACCTTGTTGCGCGCCTTGGCCGGCTTGCGCGGCTTGCGGATCAGCTGGTTGATCGTCGGCATTCCCGCTCTTCCTGTTCCTTCGGCGGCCCGCCCGGCGGACCGTCCATCGCCTAACATCCGTCCGTCGCGGGCGCCCGTCGCCTCACAACGCAGCAGCCGGCTGTGACACACAGCCGGCGAGTGACTCGTCGCCCCCGCCCGGATCGGCCCTCGCGGCCCGATCCGTACGAACAGGCCTTATGTTTTGTCCAAAGAGCTCAAGGAGGCTGCGTCTGAACCGACCGGCCCACCACCAGCCTCCCGCTCGAAGGCCGGCATACTAGTGAGACAGCGCGGTGCCCGTCAAGCGAAACCTGTGACTTTTCGGGCCTTTCGGCGCCCCGCCGGCCGGGGGGCGCGAAACCGACGATTTATGACTTTCGCCGCCCCGCCCACGCAATATCCGCGAAGGCGGGGCGGCGTCGTCATTCCCGCGCGATCCGGCCTAGGCGATCTGGCCTAGGCGATCTGGGATTCTCCCGCCGCCTCCCCGGCGTCGCTCTCGGCTTCGGCTTCGGCCTCGGCCAACGCCGCCCGGGCCTCGCGCTCCTTTTCCTTCGCCGCCAGGACCTCGCGGTCGCGGCCGGCGGCCACGGCCCGCAGCCGGTTCATTACCGATCCGGTCCCCGCCGGGATCAGCCGCCCGACGATGACGTTTTCCTTCAGACCGGCGAGCTGGTCGACCTTGCCGGACACGGCGGCCTCGGTCAGCACGCGGGTGGTCTCCTGGAACGACGCGGCGGAGATGAAGGAGCCGGTCTGCAACGACGCCTTGGTGATGCCCAACAGCACCGGCGTCGCCGTCGCGGGTTTCAGCTTCTCGGCCTTGGCCTTCGCGTTGACCTCGTCGAACTCGCTCCGTTCGACCTGCTCGCCCACCAGGAAGGTGGTCTCGCCCGGGTCGTCGATCTCGACCTTCTGCAGCATCTGGCGGACGATCACCTCGATATGCTTGTCGTTGATCTTCACGCCTTGGAGTCGATAGACCTCCTGCACCTCGTTGACCATGTAGTTGGCCAGCTCGGCGACGCCGAGGACGCGCAGGATGTCGTGGGGCACCGGGTTGCCCTCCATCAGGGCGTCGCCGACCTCGACATAGTCGCCCTCGCGCACCGCCACATGGCGGCCCTTGGGCACCAGATACTCGACCGGCTTGGCGTCGTCGCCCTCGGGCACGACGACGATCCGACGCTTGGTCTTGTAGTCCTTGCCGAACTCGACCCGCCCGTTGGTCTCGCTGATGATCGCGTAGTCCTTGGGCTTGCGGGCCTCGAACAGCTCCGCGACCCGCGGCAGACCGCCGGTGATGTCGCGGGTCTTCGAGGATTCGCGCGGGATACGGGCCAGCACGTCGCCGGCCCGCACCTGTTCGCCATTCTCGACCGACAGGATCGCGTCCACCGACAGGAAGTAGCGGGCGTCCAGCCCGTTGGCCAGCTTGACCACCTCGCCCTTGTCGTCGCGGAGCGTGATCCGGGGCTTCAATTCGCCGCCCTTCGGCTGCTGCTTCCAGTCGATGACGACCCGGTTCGAGATGCCGGTCGTTTCGTCCAGCACCTCGTGCATCGAGACGTCGGGCGTCAGGTCGACGAAATTGGCGATGCCCTCGCGCTCGGTGATGATGGGCAGGGTATAGGGGTCCCATTCGGCGAGCTTGTCGCCCTTCTTCACCTCGGCGCCTTCGTCGGCGAGCAGCTTGGCGCCGTAAGGCACCCGATGGGTGGCCCGCTCGCGGCCATGCTCGTCGACGAGGACGACCTCGCAATTGCGCCCCATCACGACCGGCACGCCGGCGCTGTCGATGACGACGTTGCGGTTGTTGACCTTGATGGTCGCGTCCAGGCTGGCATCGACGCTGGACTGCTGGGCCCCACGCTCGACCGCGCCGCCGATATGGAAGGTGCGCATGGTGAGCTGGGTGCCCGGCTCGCCGATCGACTGGGCGGCGATCACGCCGACCGCCTCGCCGACATTGACCTTGGTGCCGCGCGCCAGGTCGCGCCCATAGCAGCGGCCGCAAACGCCGGTCTTGGTCTCGCAGGTCAGCACCGAGCGAATCCGCACCGATTCCAGCCCCGCGGTCTCGATGACCTGGACCAGCTCCTCGTCGATCAGGTCGCCCGCCTTGGCGATGACGTCGCCGGACAGGGGGTCGACGATATCGACCGCCGCGCTGCGGCCGAGGATCCGCTCTGACAGGGCCTCGATCACCTCGCCGCCCTCGATCACCTCGCGGACCTCCAGGCCCTCCTTGGTCCCGCAATCGTCCTCGGTGACGATGCAGTCCTGGGCGACATCGACCAGCCGGCGGGTCAGATAACCGGAATTCGCCGTCTTCAAGGCGGTGTCGGCCAGCCCCTTGCGGGCGCCGTGGGTGGAATTGAAGTATTCCGCCACCGACAGGCCTTCCTTGAAGTTGGCGATGATCGGGGTCTCGATGATCTCGCCCGACGGCTTTGCCATCAGGCCGCGCATGCCGGCGAGCTGCTTGATCTGGGCCGCCGAACCGCGAGCGCCGGAATCGGCCATCATGAAGACCGAGTTCATCGGCTCGCCCTCGCGCGGCGCCTGCATCGCCATCATCATCTCGTCGGCGACCTTGTCGGTGCATTGCGACCAGGCGTCGACCACCTTGTTGTATTTCTCGCCCTTGGTGATCAGGCCGTCCTGATACTGCTTCTCATACTCGCTGACCTGCTCCATCGTGCTTTCGACGAGCGCGGTCTTGGAGTCGGGAACGACCAGATCGTCCTTGCCGAACGAGATCCCCGCGGCGCAGGCACGGTCGAACCCGGCGAGCATCAGCCGGTCGGCGAAGATGACCGTCTCCTTCTGCCCGCAATGGCGATAGACCGTATCCAGCAGGTTGCCGATCTCGCGCTTGTTCAGCACCCGGTTGATGAGGTCGAACTTGACCGCCGGATGGCGCGGCAGGATCTGCGACAGCAGCATCCGCCCGGGCGTGGTCTCGACCCGCTGGACATTGTGATTGCCGTCCGCGTCGACCCCCTCGAAGCGGGCGGTGATCTTGCTGTGCAACGTGACCGCGCCGGTGGCCAGGGCGTGCTCGATCTCGCCCAGGTCGGCGAAGGCCATGCCTTCGCCCGCCAGCCCCTCGCCGTCCAAGGTCATGTAGTAGAGACCGAGGACGATATCCTGGGACGGCACGATGATCGGCTTGCCGTTGGCGGGGCTGAGGATGTTGTTGGTCGACATCATCAGGACCCGCGCTTCCAGCTGGGCCTCCAGGGACAAGGGCACATGCACGGCCATCTGGTCGCCGTCGAAATCGGCGTTGAAGGCGGCGCAGACCAGGGGGTGGAGCTGGATCGCCTTGCCTTCGATCAGCTTCGGCTCGAACGCCTGGATGCCCAGCCTGTGCAGGGTCGGCGCCCGGTTGACCAGCACCGGATGCTCGCGGATGACCTCTTCCAGAATGTCCCAGACCTCGGGACGCTCCTTCTCGACCATCCGCTTGGCGGCCTTGATGGTGGTCGCCATGGCGTAGAGTTCGAGCTTCGAATAGATGAAGGGCTTGAACAGCTCCAGCGCCATGCGCTTGGGGATGCCGACCTCGTGCAGCTTGAGCTCGGGACCGACGACGATCACCGAACGGCCCGAATAGTCGACGCGCTTACCCAGCAGGTTCTGGCGGAAGCGCCCTTGCTTGCCCTTCAGCATGTCGGACAGCGACTTCAGCGGCCGCTTGTTGGCGCCGGTCATCACCCGGCCCCGGCGGCCATTGTCGAACAGCGCGTCGACCGCCTCTTGCAGCATCCGCTTCTCGTTGCGCACGATGATGTCGGGCGCGCGCAGCTCGATCAGCCGCTTCAACCGGTTGTTCCGGTTGATGACCCGGCGATAGAGGTCGTTCAAGTCCGAGGTCGCGAACCGGCCGCCGTCCAGCGGCACCAGCGGACGCAATTCCGGCGGGATGACCGGCACGACGGTCAGGATCATCCATTCGGGACGGGCGCCCGATTCGATGAACGCCTCGACCAGCTTCAGGCGCTTGACCAGCTTCTTGCGCTTCGCCTCGGAGCCGGTCTCCTCCAGCTCGGTGCGGATGGTCTTGCGCTCTTCCTCCATATCCAGGGCCTCGAGCATGACCCGCATCGCCTCGGCGCCGATCCCGGCGGTGAAGGCGTCGGGACCGTGCTCGTCCTCGGCGTCCATGAACTCCTCTTCGCTGAGGAGCTGCTTTTCCTTGAGCTCGGTCAGGCCCGGATCGATGACCACGTAATTCTCGAAATAGAGGACCCGCTCCAGATCCTTCAGGGTCATGTCCAGCAGCAGGCCGATCCGGCTGGGCAGCGACTTGAGGAACCAGATATGGGCGACCGGCGCGGCGAGTTCGACATGGCCCATGCGCTCGCGGCGCACGCTTTGCAGCGTGACCTCGACGCCGCACTTTTCGCAGACGATGCCGCGATACTTCATGCGCTTGTACTTGCCGCACAAGCATTCGTAATCCTTGATCGGACCGAAGATCCGGGCGCAGAACAGTCCGTCCCGCTCCGGCTTGAAGGTCCGGTAGTTGATCGTCTCCGGCTTCTTCACCTCGCCATAGGACCAGGACAGGATCCGCTCCGGGCTGGCGATCGAGATGCGAATCTCGTCGAAGCTCTGGGCGGCGGCGCCGGTCTGGCCGAAGACTTTCATCAACTCGTTCATATCTTTCTCCTGCGGTACTGGTCGGGAGGGAGGGACGAAACCCGGCCGGAGGCGCCCGGCCGGGCCGCCGCGCCTAGTACTCCCGTTGCGTCAGCTCGACATTCAAGCCGAGCGAACGCATTTCCTTGACCAGGACGTTGAAGGATTCGGGCACCCCGGCTTCGAAGGTGTCCTCGCCGCGCACGGTTGCCTCATAGACCTTGGTCCGGCCCGACACGTCGTCCGACTTCACCGTCAGCATTTCCTGCAGCGTGTAGGCGGCGCCGTACGCTTCCAGCGCCCAGACCTCCATCTCGCCGAAGCGCTGGCCGCCGAACTGGGCCTTGCCGCCCAGCGGCTGCTGGGTGACCAGGCTGTAGGGGCCGATCGACCGGGCATGGATCTTGTCGTCGACCAGGTGGTGCAGCTTCAACATATAGATGTAGCCGACCGTCACCTTGCGGTCGAAGGTCTCGCCGGTGCGCCCGTCGATCAGGATCACCTGGCCGGACCGGTCCAGCCCCGCCTCCTCCAACAGATCCACGATATCGTTCTCGTGGGCGCCATCGAACACCGGCGTCGCGACCGGCAGCCCGTTGGCGGTGTTGGCGGCGAGTTCGCGGATCTCGTCGTCGCTCAGATCCTTGATCCGCTCCTGGTAGGTCTCCTCGCCGCAGATCGCCTTGAAGCGGTCGCGGACCGCCTTGACGCTGCCGCTTTCGGCCGCCTTGACCGCCAGATCGCCGATCTGCCGGCCGAGGCCCGCGGCGGCCCAGCCGAGATGGGTCTCCAGGATCTGGCCGACATTCATCCGCGACGGCACGCCCAGCGGGTTGAGGACGATGTCGACGGGTGTGCCGTCCTCCAGATGGGGCATGTCCTCGACGGGCATGATCCGCGAGATCACGCCCTTGTTGCCGTGGCGGCCGGCCATCTTGTCGCCCGGTTGCAGCTTGCGCTTCACCGCGACGAAGACCTTGACCATCTTCATCACGCCGGGCAGCAGCTCGTCGCCGGCCTGGAGCTTCTCGACCTTGTTCTGGAAGCGCGCCTCCAGGCCGGCCACCGCCTCGTCGATCTGGCGGATGAGGGCCTCGACCTCCTCCATCACCTCGGCGTTCTTGACCGCGATCTGGCGCCATTTCGCGGGCCCGACCTCGTCCAGAAGCGAGTCGGTGACGCGGGCGTTGGCCTTGACGCCGGACGGCCCCTTGACCACGGTCTGGTCGAGCAGCAGGTCCTTGATCTGGGCCCGGAAGCCGCGTTCGAGGATCAGCTTTTCGTCGTCGCGGTCCTTGGCCAGGCGCTCGATCTCCTCATGCTCGATGGCCATGGCGCGCTCGTCCTTGTCGACGCCGCGCCGCGAAAAGACGCGGACCTCGACGATGGTACCGGACACGCCCGGCGGCAGGCGCAGCGACGTGTCGCGCACGTCGGACGCCTTCTCGCCGAAGATCGCGCGCAGAAGCTTCTCTTCCGGCGTGATCGGGCTTTCGCCCTTTGGCGTCACCTTGCCGACCAGGATATCGCCGGCCTCGACCTCGGCGCCGATATAGACGATCCCCGCCTCGTCCAGGTTGCGCAGGGCTTCCTCGCCGACATTGGGGATGTCGCGGGTGATGTCCTCCTGGCCCAGCTTGGTGTCGCGGGCCATGACCTCGAATTCCTCGATATGGATCGAGGTGAAGACGTCCTCGCGGGCGATCCGTTCCGAAATCAGGATCGAATCCTCGAAATTGTATCCCTGCCAGGGCATGAAGGCGACCAGCACATTGCGCCCCAGGGCCAGCTCGCCGAGATCGGTGGACGGGCCGTCGGCGATGATGTCGCCGGCCTGGACCTCGTCGCCGACCCGGACCAACGGGCGCTGGGTGATGCAGGTGTTCTGGTTGGACCGCTGGAACTTCAGCAGGTTGTAGATATCCACCGCCGACCCGCCGCCGGAGATCCGGTCGGTGGTACGCACGACGATGCGCGTCGCGTCGACCTGGTCGACGACGCCGCCGCGGCGCGCGGCGATGGCGACGCCCGAATCGCGGGCGACGGTCGCTTCCATGCCGGTGCCGACCAGCGGCGCCTCGGCGCGGATCAGCGGCACCGCCTGGCGCTGCATGTTGGACCCCATCAAGGCCCGGTTGGCGTCGTCATTCTCCAGGAACGGGATCAACGCCGCCGCGACCGAGACCAGCTGCTTGGGCGAGACGTCGATGAAATCGACATTCTCCGGCCGGTTCATGACGAAGTCGCCGTCCTTGCGGCAATTCACCAGTTCCTCGACGAAGTTGCCGTTCTCGTCCAGGGGCTCGTTGGCCTGGGCGATCGCGTAACGCCCTTCCTCCATGGCCGACAGATAGACCACCTCGTCGCTGATCTTGCCGTCGACCACCCGGCGGTACGGGCTTTCGATGAAGCCGTATTTGTTCACTCGGGCGTAGGTCGCCAGCGAGTTGATGAGGCCGATATTCGGGCCTTCCGGCGTCTCGATCGGGCAGATGCGGCCGTAATGGGTGGGATGCACGTCGCGGACCTCGAACCCGGCGCGCTCGCGGGTCAACCCGCCCGGCCCCAGGGCCGACAGGCGGCGCTTATGGGTGATTTCCGACAGCGGGTTGGTCTGATCCATGAACTGGCTGAGCTGCGACGAGCCGAAGAACTCGCGCACCGCCGCGGCGGCCGGCTTGGCATTGATCAGGTCATGGGGCATGACCGAATCGATATCGACCGAGCTCATCCGTTCGCGGATGGCGCGCTCCATGCGCAGCAACCCGATCCGGTACTGGTTCTCCATCAGCTCGCCGACCGAGCGCACCCGCCGGTTGCCCAAATGGTCGATGTCGTCGACCTCGCCGCGGCCGTCCTTCAGCTCGACCATGATGCGGACGACCGACAGGATGTCCTCCTTGCGCAGGACGCGCACCGTGTCCTCGCATTCCTGGTCCAGCCGGGCGTTCATCTTCACCCGCCCGACCGCCGACAGGTCGTAGCGCTCGGAATCGAAGAACAGGCCCTTGAACAGCGCCTCGGCGGTCTCCAGCGTCGGCGGCTCGCCGGGACGCATGACCCGATAGATGTCGAGCAGCGCGTCCTCGCGGTTGGCGTTCTTGTCGGTGGCCAGGGTATTGCGGATATACGGGCCGAGGCTGGCCTGGTCGATCAGCAGGACGCGGACCTTGTCGACTCCCGCCTCGTCCATCTGCTCGAGACGCTCCTCGGTCAGCTCGTCGCCGGCCTCGACCAGCACCTCGCCGGTATTCTCGTCGACCAGATCCTCGGCGACGAACAGGCCGACGACCTCTTCCTCGCTCAGCAGCCGGTCCGTCAGCTTGGCCTCGTCTAGTTTCTTCAGCGCCCGGGCGCTCATCCGGCCGCCCGCCTCGACGAGCACCTTGCCGTCGCGGGCGTCGACCAGATCGTGGGTAAGCTTGGCGTTCTTGATCCGCTCGCCGTCGAAGGGCATCTGCCAGCCCTTCTCGCCCCGGGTAATCTCGGCCGAATCGTAGAAGACGGAGAGGATCTCCTCCGCCGTCATGCCCTCGGCCTCCTCGGGCGCCAGCACCTCGTCCTTGTCGGCCAGCTCGGCCCGGCGGGCGGCGGTCTCGGCGCCGTCCAAAGCCATGAACAGGGTCGTCACCGGCAGCTTGCGGCGGCGGTCGATGCGGACGAACACCAGATCCTTGGCGTCGAACTCGAAATCGAGCCACGAGCCGCGATAGGGGATCACCCGCGCCGCGAACAGATACTTGCCCGACGCGTGGGTCTTGCCCTTGTCGTGATCGAAGAAGACGCCCGGCGAGCGGTGCATCTGCGAGACGATCACCCGCTCGGTGCCGTTGATGACGAAGGTGCCCTTGTCGGTCATCAAGGGCATGTCGCCCATATAGACGTCCTGCTCCTTGATGTCGCGGATCGAGCGGGCGCCGGTGTCTTCCTCGATGTCCCAGACGACCAGGCGCAGGGTCACCTTCAGCGGCGCGGCGAAGGTGATGCCGCGCTGCTGGCATTCGTCGACGTCGTATTTGGGTGGCTCGAACTCGTAGCTGACGAATTCCAGGGTCGCCCGATCGGAGAAATCCTTGATCGGAAACACCGACTTGAACACGGCTTGAAGGCCGGTGTCGGGGCGCGCGTCGGCGGCGACATGCTGATGGAGGAAGCTCTCGTAAGAGCTTTTCTGCACCTCGATCAGGTTGGGCATGGGCGCCACGGTCCGGATGCGACCGAAGTCCATCCGCACACGCTTGCGACCGGTAAAGGATTTCGCCAAGGACTTAGCCATTGCCACTCCTCATGCAGTTGCGGTTCGGCCCCCGCGACAC
>Ga0209475_10001525_pt1 | contig 28845 bp, 27 predicted proteins | sample tdDd471_FD_187128 | JGI IMG/M metagenome (GOLD analysis project Ga0209475, IMG submission 187128) | Marine sediment microbial communities from the Atlantic coast under amendment with organic carbon and nitrate - tdDd47.1 (SPAdes)... | ecosystem: Environmental > Aquatic > Marine > Coastal >... | reverse complement strand
ACGCAATTATTTTAGCTGTTGCTCACGATAAATTTAAAGAACTCAAGCTTGACAATCTTAAAAAGGAAGACACAATCATTTACGACGTCAAAGGCGTACTTCCTATGGATATGATTGACGAACGACTATAGCTTTAAGAATAAATAAGCAATGAAATTAGACTTCAGCAAAGCACGGATTCTCGTCATCGGAGATATTATTCTCGACAAATATTTCCATGGGAATGTAACGCGTATTTCGCCTGAAGCTCCGGTGCCTGTCATATTAAAGCAATATGAAAAGACTGTTCCCGGGGGGGCGGCCAATGTGGCGAATAACCTGCGAAAACTAGGGAATAAGGTATTATTGCTTGGGATTGCCGGTAACGACAACAATGGGTGGCTTCTTTCATCAATTTTAAAAGATGAAAATATTGATACCGATGTTGTGATGGGGGACAACCCTACGGTAACCAAAATACGCATCATCGGTGAACACCAACAAATATGTCGCCTGGATATTGAAAAAAACACTCCCTTTACAGACAAGGTTAAAAAAGAGCTTGTCAAGGCCATCGGTAATCAAATAAAAGCACACGACCTTGTAGTGATCTCTGATTATGACAAAGGCGTTGTTAACCCTGAGAGCGGCGCCTTCATTACTGAAGAAGCAAAAAAGCATGGCATTCCTGTCATCATCGACCCGAAAAAGAAAGACTGGACCATGTATAAAGGCGCCACCCTTGTAACGCCTAACCTTAAAGAATTCAAAGAAATTTGCCATCGTCTGCAATTGGATGATGATGACCTTATTGGCTCAGGGAAATATGTCAAGGACAGGTTCAGGTTGGAAAACCTGTTAATTACCCTTTCTGATAAAGGGATGATGTTGATTACAAAAGAAGGATACCAGCGCATTGAGACTGTAAAGAAAGAGGTCTTTGACGTAAGTGGTGCCGGTGACACCGTGATAGCCACCCTTGCTGCCTGTCTTGCCTCAGGATATGATATGCAGAAATCTGTTGAAGTAGCCAATATCGCAGCGGGCATCGTCGTTGGTAAATTTGGAACCGCACCGGTTATGATTGATGAACTACAAGAGGCAGTTTCACAAATTAAAGAATAATTATTTTCCGGTACCCTGTACCCAGCATCCCGTACCTATGAAAAAACATATCAATAATGAATTTCACCAACACCGCCAGGTGATGGATGAAACCCTCAACATGCTCACAGCAGAGATTGAACATGCCGGAAAGCTTATTACCTCCACCCTTAAGTCGGGTAGCAAGATCCTTCTTTTTGGTAATGGCGGTAGTGCAGGTGATGCCCAGCATATAGCCGCGGAACTAACCGGCAGATATAAAACAGAGCGTAAAGGCCTTCCGGCCATAGCACTCACCACGGATACCTCGGCATTGACAGCCATTGGCAATGACTATGGCTATGATCGTATATTCGACAGGCAGGTGGAAGCACTTGGTAACGAGGGCGATTTGCTCATCGGCATCTCAACCAGCGGCAACAGTCGCAATGTGCTCAGGGCATTGGCATATGGAAAAGATCATGGCATGAACACCATAGGTTTAAGTGGAAAAGGTGGTGGCGACATGCGACCACTATGTGACATCAACATCATCATACCATCAAGCGATACAGCCAGAATTCAGGAAATGCATATCCTGATAGGACATGTATTGTGTGGCATAGTAGACTCAAGTTTTATCCAGTAATCCAACCCCAATTGAATAATAACCACAAAGAATTGTCCAATGCCCGACTTCTGATAACAGGAGGCGCAGGCTTTATAGGCTCCAACCTGGTTGAACACTTTCTAAACAGGGGAAACAAGGTGGTATGTCTCGATAACCTGGCCACCGGGCTTATGAAAAACATTGAGCCCTTCCTGGATAATGATGCCTTCACCTTTATTGAAGGCGACATACGGGATATTAATGTTTGCCAGATGGCAGCTGAAGGATGTGACTACATCTTCCATCAGGCCGCCTTAGGCTCGGTTCCCAGGTCAGTAAAAGACCCTCATACCTCTAACGCCGTAAATATTGATGGTACACTGAACATGCTTATCGCTGCCAGGGATCAGAAGGTTAAGCGTTTTATTTATGCTGCCAGTTCCTCCACCTATGGAGATTCTAAAACCTTACCAAAGGTTGAAGGAAAAATTGGCAATCCGCTCAGTCCTTATGCTGTGACCAAGTATGTAAATGAACTTTATGCAAAAGTCTTTAGCAGCCTCTATAACATGGAATGTATCGGTCTTCGGTATTTTAATGTTTTCGGTAAGCACCAGGATCCCAACGGTGCCTATGCTGCCGTGATCCCATTGTGGGTCAAGCAATTGATTCGGCATCAGCAGCCTGTCATTAATGGGGATGGCAGTTATAGCCGGGACTTTACTTATATTAATAACGTGATACAGGCCAATGAGCTTGCCGCCCTGGCACCATCTGAGGCCATCCGGGGTCCGGAAAACCAGATATTCAATGTTGCCTATGGGGGCAACACCACCCTTAATGAATTATTCATCGCTCTCAGAGACAACCTGGCAAATCAGGATCCGGGGATTGCCGGCATTGAAGCAGAATACGGACCTTTTCGTGCCGGAGACATCCCACACTCGATGGCAAGCATTGAAAAAGCAAAAAAAGTATTGGGATATCATCCCGAATATGATGCTGCCAGAGGTTTCAAAGAGGCCTGTCAATGGTATTTTGAGAACTTGAAATAAACCATGAATCAAATACCTTTTAATAAGCCATATATTTCCGGGAAAGAATATGATTATATGAAAGATGCTGCCGAGCGTGGACATCTTTCCGGAAATGGTTATTATACCAAGCAATGCCAAACATTGTTAGAGAAGCGTTATGGATTTGAGAAATGTTTCCTAACCACCTCCTGCACGGATGCACTGGAAATGGCTGCCATGCTACTCAATCTGGGGCCTGGCGATGAGGTAATCGTTCCATCTTATACTTTCGTAACCACAGCCCTGGCCTTTGTAAGGCAAGGAGCAACAGTGGTCTTTGCAGATAGTAGAAACGACCATCCCAATATGGACGTTAACAGGCTTGAAGGCCTGATCTCTCCAAATACCAAGGCAATTGTTCCGATGCACTATGCTGGAAATGCGTGTGATATGGATGAGGTCATGCGCCTGGCTGAAAAGTATAAATTATGGGTGGTTGAAGATGATGCCCTGGCAATAGATTCATATTATAATGAGAAGCCACTGGGAAGTATAGGACACCTGGGTTGCTTCTCCTTTCATGACACCAAAGGACTTCAATGTGGAGAAGGGGGAATGCTAACTGTTAATGATAAAGAACTCATAAAAAGGGCTGAGATCATCTGGGAGAAAGGAACTGATAGGGCCGCTTTCTTCAGGGGAGAGATAAATAAGTACGGATGGGTTGATATGGGCTCATCCTTTCAGCCATCAGAGCTGATTGCGGCATTTTTATATGCCCAGTTGGAAAACATAGACATCATCCAGGGACGAAGAATTGAGATTTGGAACACCTATTACGATAAGCTTTCCCTACTGACCGAAAAAGGCTTGATAAATATCCCCCCAATACCTGAATATGCAAGCAATAATGCGCATGCCTTTTATTTCATTTGTAGGTCAATAGAAGAAAGAACAGCCCTAATCAAATACTTGAAGGAAAAAGGAATACAAGCAAGCTTTCATTATCAGGGCTTAGATATGAGTGAATTTTATCAGAAACCATCAAGCAGAAGAGAATTGATAAATTCTACCTTTTATACTGATTGCTTGGTCCGGTTGCCACTATTTTTTGAGTTAGAAATAGGGGATGTTATCGCAATTGCTGACCAGATAAATCAATTTTTTAGCACAGAAACACATCAATAGCACATGCCAAAAACAGCACTGATCACAGGAATTACCGGACAGGATGGGGCTTATTTAAGCGAGCTCTTGTTAAGAAAGGGATACATCGTTCATGGTATCAAGCGCCGCAGCTCTCTTTTTAATACCCAAAGGATAGATCATCTTTATCAGGATCCGCATATTGAAAACAGGAATTTTATCCTTCATTATGGAGACCTTACTGATGCTACCAATTTGATTCGGATTATCCAGGAAGTCCAGCCCGATGAGATCTATAACCTCGCCGCTCAATCACATGTGAAGGTTAGTTTTGAGACACCAGAATATACAGCCAACACTGATGGCCTGGGCACTTTGCGCATCCTGGAGGCAATCAAATTGCTTGGCTTAACTGACAAAACACGTTTTTACCAGGCTTCCACTTCGGAGCTCTTTGGCCTGGTGCAGGAAGTTCCACAGACAGAATCAACGCCTTTTTATCCCAGATCCCCCTATGGTGTTGCCAAGCTGTATTCTTACTGGATCGTAGTGAACTACAGAGAAGCATATGGCATGCATGCCAGTAATGGTATACTTTTTAATCATGAGTCTCCCATGCGAGGCGAAACCTTCGTAACAAGAAAGATCACCCGCGCCCTGGCACGTATTGCAATGGGTTTGCAGAATAAGTTATATCTGGGTAACCTGTCGGCTCAACGCGACTGGGGGCATGCCAGGGATTATGTTGAGGCCATGTATCTGATGCTTCAGCAAGATGAACCCGATGATTTTGTGATTGCCACAGGGATAACAACAGAAATCAGGGAGTTTGTACAAATGGTTTGCCGGGAGCTGAATGTTGAAATTGAGTTTACAGGAAGCGGGCAAAGCGAAAAAGGAATTGTTAAAAAGGTCAACAACCCTGATTTGATACTAAAACCAGGACAGGTGATTGTTGAGGTGGACCCCGATTATTTTCGCCCAACAGAAGTTGACTTACTTATAGGTGATGCCACCAAGGCGAAGGAGAAATTAAATTGGCAGCCCCAATATACCCTTCAAGGTCTCATTCATGAGATGATCAAGGCAGACCATGAGCATGCAAAGAAAGAGTTATTACTTAAAAAAGAAGGATACAATATCCCCGATCAGCATGAATAAAGACGCAAAAATATATATTGCCGGAAATAAAGGGATGGTTGGCTCCGCCCTGGAGAGGAACCTTAGGAAAAAGGGCTTTCACAATTTCATATTGAGAAGCTTTAAGGAGCTTGACCTGACCCGCCAGCAAGATGTTGAATCATTCTTCGAAAAAGAGCAACCTGATTATGTACTGAATGCCGCCGCCAAGGTAGGAGGTATCATGGCGAATAATATTTACAGGGCGCAGTTCATTTATGAGAACATGATGATACAGAACAATATCATCCATGCAGCTCATAAGTATGGAGTAAAAAAATTGCTTTTCCTGGGCAGCTCATGTATTTATCCCAAGGAAGCCACACAGCCTTTAAAAGAAGAGTATCTCCTGACAGGCCTCCTTGAACCGACAAATGAGCCTTATGCCATTGCAAAAATCTCAGGGATAAAAATGTGTGAAAGCTATTACAGGCAATATGGAAGCAATTTTATCTCGGTGATGCCTACGAATTTATACGGTCCCAATGACAATTACAACCTTGAAAAATCCCATGTGTTGCCGGCCTTGATCAGAAAGATGCATCTTGGAAAATGTCTGGAGAGAGGTGATCGGAATGCGATTGCAGCAGATCTTAATAAGAATCCGATTAATGGATTAACAGGAGATGCTGATAAAGACCTGATAGTGGAGGCCATGGCTGGCTTTGGCATTCAGTATATTAATCAGCAATCAGCAACCAGCAACCAGCAACCAGTATCTGTTAAACTCTGGGGTACCGGAAAAGTTTATCGCGAATTTCTCCACGTGGACGACATGGCTGATGCCTGTATTCATATTCTTGAAAATGTAGAAGCAAACACCCTTTACGATGAATTAAAACAAACCCATATCAACATCGGCACTGGCCTTGACCTGACCATCAGGGAACTGGCGCATCTAGTGAAAGAGATAGTTGGCTTTAAGGGCGAGCTATTATGGGATGATAGCAAACCTGACGGGACATTTAAGAAGCAATTGGATGTGGGGTTGTTGGGGAAGCTCAAATGGAAGTTTAAAATCCCAATTAGTGAAGGAATTAAAGCAGTATATGATCATTACACCCTAAGTAGTTAAATACAATTATCCCAATCGGGACATGTCATTAAAGGATAAAACATTACAAGGTCTTTTCTGGAGTTTCTTGGATAACTTTTCAAGGCTTGGCATTGGATTTATAACAGGAATTATCCTGGCCCGCCTCCTAACACCACATGATTTTGGTTTAATTGGAATGATCACAATTTTTATTGTTATCAGCCAGTCAATCATTGATAGTGGATTTTCGCAGGCATTGATAAGAAAGAAAGAATGCACACAACTCGACTATTCTACTGTTTTCTTTTTCAATTTACTGGTTGGAATCCTGCTATATGTCATCCTTTTTCTTTCATCGGGATTGATCAGCCGGTTTTTCAGTGAGCCACAATTAATACAAATCATTCCAATAATAGGATTAAGCATCATCCTTAACTCTCTTGGGTTAATCCAGACCACAATACTTACCAGAAAACTTGATTTTAAGTTACAGACTAGGATTTCTATCATTTCAACAATATTATCAGGGATAGTCGGTATTGGAATGGCTCTTATGGGTTACGGTGTTTGGAGCCTCGTCTTCAGATCTGTTTTGGGATCCTTTATAAGCTTATTACTTCTTTGGACCTGGAATGCGTGGAGGCCATCAAAATCGTTAAGCAGGAGTTCTTTTAATGACCTCTTTTCTTTTGGATCAAAATTGCTTTTAAGTGGATTAATAGATAAAGTTTATAATAACATATACCTTGTTGTTATAGGTAAGTTTTTTTCTGCAGCAGAACTTGGATTTTTTACTAGGGCGAACATGTTTCAGCGTCTGCCCTCTGAAAACATAACGAATGTTATACAAAGGGTAAGCTATCCCGTGTTGTCATCAATGAATAATGATCAGACCCAATTAAAAACAGGATATCAGAAACTTATAAAAAGCACTATGCTTGTGAGCTTTGTGCTGATGCTTGGAATGGCTGCAAGTGCTGAGCCATTGATTTTAACCCTGATAGGCGAAAAATGGCAGCCTTCCGTCATATATCTGCAACTTTTGTGTTTTGTTGGAATGTTATACCCCTTACATGCTTTAAATCTCAACATTTTGAATGTCAAGGGGAGGTCGGATCTTTTTTTAAAGTTGGAAATATTTAAAAAACTACTGGCCATCCCTGTTATTTTCATAGGTATTTATTATGGTATCGCAGAAATGATTGTAGGAATGATAGTCGTTTCAGTAATTTCATATTTTTTGAATAGCTATTATTCGGGAAGGGTAATAAATTACTCATCATTGGCACAACTAAGAGATATTATGCCATCTTTCGTACTGGCACTCTTTAATGCGGTGATCGTTTATTTCATTGGGAAATATCTTCCGGCACCAACGGTTGTTGTACTCATTGTTCAGCTATTAATTAGTGTGTTTATCATAATCACTATTGCAGAAAGCCTAAAATTGAAAGATTACCTTTTTATAAAGGCCATTGTTGTTGAAAAACTCTTTAAACGGACATAGGGTATGCCTAAGCACAAGAAGCCGATATATGTAACTCAACCAGAATTACCCGATTTAGGTGAATTCAATGAATATCTTAGAAAAATTTGGCAGAATAAGATTATTACCAACAATGGCCCATTACACCAGGAGTTCGAAGAAAAACTAGCCACCTTCCTTGGGGTTGAACATATCTCGGTCTTTTCCAATGGCACTCTGGCTCTAATAACAGCGCTTCAGGCACTATCAATTACCGGAGAGGTAATAACCACTCCTTATAGTTTTGTTGCAACAACACATTCCCTCTGGTGGAATAAGCTAATGCCGGTATTTGTTGATATAGAGCCAGACTATTTCACCCTTGATCCAGGTAAAATCGAAGAAGCAATTACGCCACAAACGACCGCCATCATGCCGGTGCATGTTTATGGCAATCCTTGTCGGACAGAAGAGATTGAAAGGATAGCCCATAAGCATCAACTTAAGGTCATCTATGATGCTGCACATGCATTCGGGGTTGAAAAAAAAGGAAAAAGCATCCTTCAGAATGGCGATCTTTCCATCTTGAGTTTTCATGCCACCAAAGTATTCAACACCATTGAAGGAGGCGCTATTGTTTCGAAGAGCGCTGAGATGAAAAAACGTATTGATCATTTAAAAAACTTTGGTTTTGAAGATGAGGTGACTGTAGTTGGCCCCGGCATTAATGCCAAGATGAATGAATTACAGGCCGCTTTTGGCCTACTTCAATTAAAATCAATAACAAATAGTATAGAAAAGAGGCGTCTTATTACACAAAGTTACCGTAGTGGCCTAAAAAACACACCCGGTATTACATTTTTGGATGATATTCCTGGTGTTAAACACAATTATGCATATTTCCCAATCCTCGTTGATGAAGCTTCATATGGGAAATCAAGAGATGGATTGTATGAAGAGTTGAAAAACAACAACATTTATGCACGTCGGTATTTTTACCCATTGATCAGCCAGTTTCCACCTTACAATGAGCTGGGTTCAGCTAAAAAAGAAAACTTAATGGTTGCGAATAATATTGCTGAGAAAATATTATGTCTGCCAATTTATCCAAGCCTTGATTTAACCAAAGCAATGCAAATTGCTGAACTTATTAAGAAAGATGCAAAACAATAAAAACTCGTTTCTAACAAAGACGGAGCTTGAAAACTTACCTTTCAAACAGATAGGGAATCATGTTCTAATAAGTCGAAAAGCCAGTTTTTTCAATATGGAAGAGATTTCAATAGGTAACAATGTACGAATTGATGATTTTAGTTTGCTGTCAGGAAAAATAACCATAGGATCGAACGTACATATTTCAGCATATTGTGCTCTTTATGGAAAGTTTGGGATTGAATTAAAAGATCACACAGGACTATCTCCTCGATGTACCATTATAAGTGCCTCAGATGATTTTAGTGGTGAATATCTTATTGGCCCAACGAACGATCCTCAAATGACCAAAATAAGTGGTGGGAAGGTAATAATTGAAAAGTTTGCCCAACTGGGTGTAAACACGGTTATTCTACCTGACCTGACCATCAAAGAAGGAACGGTTACTGGAGCCATGACCCTGGTAAATAAAAGCCTGGATAGTTGGGGGGTTTATACCGGAATTCCCGCAAAAAAATTAAAAAATCGATCAAAACACTTGCTGAATAAGATTTAATGAATTCCTCCGAACCAATAGTAAGTGTATGTGTTCTGGCATTTAATCATGAGCCGTTTATATCTAAAGCACTTAGTTCAATATTAAATCAAAAAGTTAATTTTAAGATTGAAATTGTTATTGGGGAAGATTTTTCAACCGATAAAACAAGATTGGTTTGTGAGAAGCTCCTGGAAAATAATAGTATGATTAACCTGTTGCCTTCTGAAAAGAATTTGGGCATGATACCCAATTTCCTTAGAACATTAGGCAAATGTAAGGGTAAATATATAGCCATTTGTGAAGGTGATGACTATTGGACTGATGAAAGAAAACTTCAACGTCAAATTGATTTTCTGGAGCAACATCCGGAATATTCTGGATGTGCCCACCAGGCTAATGTTATTTATGAGGATCAGGGGAAACCCTCTCATTACTTTAATAATATCACAGAGGAGCAAGATATTAATACACAAGATCTAATTGGTTTAAGAAAATTTCATACGGCCTCTTTGGTCTTCCGGTCAGAGATTTTGAAAAGAAAACCATACCTTCCAACGTACATCACCTCCTCCGACAGAGCATTATTCTTACTTCTTGCAGCGTATGGCTCAATAAAATTTTTTCCTAAAACCATGTGTGTTTACAGGAAAAGCAATGTTGGGATTTCAAACTGGGTAACGCCTGAGATGTTAAAAAAAGACTTTAATATAATCCCCTGGATTAATAAACACAACCCTGATTTTCCGGGGAAAAGATACAGGGCTTATGTACACAAGACTGTTTTTCAATATCCAAAGAAGATTGATCGAATCACATATATTAAACACTATTTATCATTTGCTTTTTACTCCTTCAGCTATTTCCCGAGTAATTTGAGAGAATTAAAATCATCATGGACAGGGTTTTAGCCATAGTCGTTTCATACAATGGAATGAAGTGGTACTCCAAGTGTTTTCAAAACCTGGAGAATTCATCAATCCCTATAGATATTATTGCTGTTGATAATGCCAGTGTTGACAGTTCTATCGATTATATCAAAAAGAATTTCCCCAAGGTTTTAATAATTGCCCAGGATAGCAATAAGGGTTTTGGGAAAGCAAATAATGAAGGATTAAAAGAAGCACTAAAGCAAGATGCCGATTATGTTTTCCTGCTTAATCAGGATGCTTGGGTTGAGGAAGACACAATCGAAAAACTTATTGCAGTTCACAAGGCCCAACAGGATTATGGCATTCTAAGCCCCATGCATCTCAATGGCAAGGGAGACGAGCTGGACGGAGGGTTTCAAAACTATATTAGTCCGATATACACGCCCAATTTTGTAAGCGACCAATGCTTAGACAAATTAAATGATGTGTACGAAACACGATTTGTTAATGCAGCAGCCTGGTTGATAAGCAGGAAATGCCTTGAAACCATTGGGGGGTTCGATCCTATATTTTATCATTATGGGGAGGATAATAATTATTGTCAACGGGTGCGATATCATGGATTAAAAGTAGGGATTGTGCCGACAGTAAGAATATATCATGACAGGGATTATCAACAAGAAGAATATGGGAAAGAACAGATTCTAAGACATTATCTGATAACAATAGCAGATATTGGCAATCCCAATTTTCGAAAAGAGAATAATAGATTTATATATCAAGATCGCATACGTATAATCACCGGCGTATTAAGAGGAGATAGCAATCGCATAGCGTCCAACATAAAGAATCTTCGCATAAAAAGGAAATACTATCCAATGGCTTTAAAAAGTCGCAATCAAAATCAGAAAAAAGGAGCTAATTATCTATCATGAGTTCTCCGGCAATTATCGTTGTAGCCTTTAACAGGCCTGCATCCCTTACCCGCTTATTAAAATCAATATTAAGGGCAGATTATAGAGGCATCAATAATATTCCTTTAATTATTAGCATAGATGGAGGAGGGGGTAAAGAGAATCATAAAATTGCGTCTGCTGTTGAATGGCCATATGGGACTAAACAGATTATTCTGCATGAGAAGAACATAGGATTACGCCGACATATTTTAAGTTGTGGTGACTTATCTGAAAAGTATGGCAGCGTAATTATTCTTGAAGATGACAGCTATGTTAGCAGAAACTTTTATTCTTTCAGCAAAGAAGCACTTGAGTTTTATGAAGATGATTACAGGATCGCGGGAATTGGACTGCATTCATATCGTTACAATGAAAATGCATTTTTACCATTTGCACCAATTATTGATGGCAGGGAGGTATATTTTATGCAGGTTCCTTGCTCCTGGGGACAAGCCTGGACGACAAAGCAATGGAAGGATTTCAGGGATTACTATCGGACAAATAATACAATATCTGACAGTGATAAAATTCCTGATAGTGTTAAAAAATGGCCGGAAAGTTCCTGGAAAAAATATTTTAGTAAGTATATGGTCGAAACCAACAGATATTTTGTCTATCCAGTTGTTTCATATGCTACAAATTTTGCTGACCCAGGGGAAAATTGGAACAACGGACTAACATTTTTTCAGGTACCCCTTGAACATCAAATAGAACCAGAGCATAGACTTATTTCATTTGATCAAAGTGACAATAAATACGATGCATATTTTGAAATTCTTTCTGATAGCTTGATGCAATTTGGAGCAAATATCGACCCAGACACCTGCATTGATATATATGGTACCAAACAAACTAGGTTCATAGAAAATGAATACATGTTATCCATTAAACAATGCACAAATCCTATATTTTCTTATGGGGTGGAACTAAGACCTCCGGCACAAAATATATTTTTGGAGTTTGAAGGCAATGTTTACAGGTATTCCCAAACAAAGAATTTCAAGGATAAAATTTCGAATGCAGCAATTAATTATATCTGGGATAAACAACAACCTCAGGGATATTATTTTGCGTCCAGAACACTGTATTTTAAACTAGGGTACTATTTGTTGCATCCGTTAAAGTATTTTCGCAAAAGACTCAAATATTATAAGAGTAATCTACTTCGATGAAGAAACTATCCATCATCACAGTATGCCTGAATAATAAAGAAGGGCTAGAGAAAACAATCAAAAGCGTTGCAGGGCAATCATTTTCAGACTTTGAATTTTTAATTGTCGATGGAGGATCAACGGATGGCTCATATGAGGTTATTCAAAAGAATCTGGATCATATAAATGCATGGGTGTCAGAAAAAGACAAAGGAATTTATAATGCGATGAATAAGGGCACCTCCATGGCCAACGGAGAGTATTGCTTTTTTCTAAACTCAGATGACATCCTGGCCTCTTCTAATACACTTGAAAGGATTTTTAATTGTAATCCAGGTGCAGATATTATTTATGGCAATCTGGCGATTATGAAAAATGGAAGATTAAAAAAAGCACTGAAATATCCCCGCCATCTGGATGCGTATTCCTTTTACAGAACCCAATCTTCGATTCATCAGCAGGCTGCCTTAATAAAAAGAAAGGTATTTGATAATGATTGGTTTTTCAAAGAAGAGTATAATCTTATTGCAGACTGGGTGTTTTTTCTTGAGGCCATTATATTAAATAAGGTTTCATCTCAATACTATAATATAGTTTTTTCAGTCTTCACTAGTGAGGGCATCAGCTCTAATGCATCAGATGATTTAATAAAAAGTACAGCACAGACCAAACAAAGCGTTCTTCGTAAATACTTTCCCTCAGATGAATTAGAGCGGCATGAAAAAAGACGTAGATCAGATGAAACAAAAATTAGAATTGCATACAGAAGAGTTGTCGCTAAGTTATTTTTATATGTGTGCCTCATAAGGCGGGAGATTAATATAAAGGAATCGTCTAATAACCGTGTGAACTATAATTGAAAGAGTCATTAAAAGATTAGTAATGAATAAAGCACCTTCAATAATATGAAATTATTCAAAACAGCATTAAAAAGAATTAGAGGAGAATTAAATCTTAAGAAATTAAAAAAACGAGGACTAAATGTTGGCGATAATTTCAAACATATGGGAGAATGCATTATAGATCCTTCACATTGTTGGCATATTGAAATTGGGAATGATGTAATATTTGCCCCACGAGTTCATATTCTTGCACATGATGCAGGCCCATACTTATTTATTGGTTATACAAAAGTGGCTAATGTGAAAATAGGAAATCGAGTTTTTGTTGGTGCAGGAACCATTGTTTTACCAGGGGTTTCTATTGGTGATGATGTTGTCATTGGGGCTGGTTCGGTTGTGTCATCAGATATTCCATCAAATTCTCTTGCAGTAGGGTCGCCAGCCAGGGTAAAAAAGTCGTTAAAAGATTATATTTCAGAAGAGAAATTGAAGATGAAAGCAGATAACGTTTTTTCGGAACAATATACCCTTCGGAATCCTCAATTTTCAGACAAACATAAAAAAACGATGTTAGATGCAATTTTAACTCATGACCAAATTTTCGTTGAATAATTCAAACCTTATAAAAATCGCATATTTGCTTGGCTCTCTTGGGCGGGGTGGGACAGAAACCCTGATGCTGGATGTGTTTAAATATTGTCGGAAAGAAGGGTCAGATATTATAGGAATTTACAGAAAAAGCGGAAAATATTTTGATGAATTTAATAAAACAGGAATTCCACTTCTTCAGGTTAAACCCCGCTTTATCTTTGACCCTTTATACTTTAGGCGGCTTCGAAAAGCCCTAAAAAAGAATCACGTTGACGTTGTTCATACCCAGCAAGCGATAGATGCCCTCTATGCCAAAATTGCTTGTATCGGATTGGGAATAAAAGTAATACTTACCTTCCATGGGTATAATTATCGCTATGGAAGAATGAATAATATAATCACCCACTTCATTATAAACAAAACCAACCTGAATATTTATGTAAGCAATTCACAGAGAACAGACTATTTTAAAAATTATAGAGTTAAAAATAATGCGAAGCAAGTTGTTATATACAATGGCATTTCTTTTAAAAAGCTCAACAATGTTGAATTCGTATCTTTAAGAAAAGAGTTTAATATTCCCCAATCTTCACTCCTGTTAGGTAGCGTTGGGAATTTCGTGAAGGTACGGGACCAATTAACGACCTGCCGATTTCTTAACCTCCTGAATAAAAAAGAAATAGATTTTGCATTTCTTTTTGCCGGAGCCAGAATCGAATCTGAAGCTGAATTATTTGATCAGTGTACTAAGTATTGTGAAGATCATGGCCTCTCACAAAAAGTTTTTTTCCCCGGTTCCCGTAATGATATTCCAAATATATTAAGTCAACTTGATGCCTTTGTTTATTCAACCAGCCACGACACCTTTGGGATTGCAGTGATAGAAGCCATGGCAATGGGGGTACCTGTTTTTGTCAATGACTGGGAAGTTATGATTGAGATTACGGATGGGGGTAACCATGGGATTATTTACGAAACAAAGAACGAAGAAAATTTAATGCACAGATTTATGCCTTTTATAAATCAAAAAGAGGTGTATAAGGAAAAAGCTCGAAAAGACGCTATCTGGGCCCGCAGTCATTATGGCATTCAGAAGCACGTGTCCTCATTAATTATGGCATATCGAAGTTTGTATGAAATCTAATAGCATTTCATATCTTCCCAGACCATTTTGCAATAAAGCAATAATCGCTTTTATTGTTGCTCTGGGATTGTGTACTATAATTTTCAGAGTTGCCCCCCTCCCCTGGCTTTGGGTGTTGTTTGGATTTATAGAGGTGCTAGGGTTTTTCTTTTTCACTAACCTCCTGAGTAAAAACTGGAATCAAATAACCAATGGATTATTTATAAGGAAATTATTTTGGTATTCACTTATTATCAGAGTTATATGGGTGGTATTTAGCTATTTCTTCTTTATTGCTCAAACAGGTAAGCCATTTGATTTTGTTGCAGCTGATTCATACAGTTATCATAATTGGGCTATTGAAGCATCGGATGCTTTTTCAAGGAAAGGCTTTTCACAATTTTTTGAATCCCGTGGCGGATACTCTGATTTGGGATATCCCATATATTTAACACTTGTTTATGTTGTTTTTGGGCAATCAATAATTATAGCCCGATTGTTATTTGCTGTTATTGGGGCATGGTCTTGCGTGTTGATATACAGACTTGCAAAACGGAATTTTGGTGAAGCACCTGCAAGGATTGCAGCTTTATTGGCTATGCTTTTACCTAATCTTATATATTATACCGGTCTTCACCTAAAAGAGCCCTTGATGGTATTTTTGATTATAGCATTTATTGAGCGAAGCGATGAATTTTTAAGAAATAAACAGCTGAGATTGGTCGACATGATACTGATAGCGCTTATAGGGGGGGTATTGTTCTTTTTTAGAACAGTTTTGGGAATTTCCGCCTTGTTTGCCCTATTCAGTAGCTTGGTTTTCTCAACTATAAAAATTGGAAATTGGGGGAAAAGGATTCTTTTGGGTTCATGGGTTATAGTCTTAATCTGGGTCTTATTTTCTGCCCGAATTCAATACGAAATAGATTATTTGATTGAAAATATTGATGCTCAAGAACAGAATATGCGCTATCGGGCAGAGAGAGAAGGAGGAAATAAGCTATCTGAATACGGCTCTGTATTTGTGTTTGTACCCTTTATGTTCGTTGCACCATTTCCTACTTTTGTAAACATAGAACCACAGAAACAACAAATGCTTTTAGCAGGGGGGTATTTTGTCAGAAATATTTATTCATTTTTTGTTATTCTGGCACTTATACTTTTGGTGAAACGAAGAATGCTTAAAAAACATGTATTGATTCTCTCATTTATCATGGCATACCTTGCAATTCTTGCCCGAAGTCCGTATGCTCTTTCTGAGCGTTTTCATATGCCGGTAGTTCCATTTCTGCTTATACTTGGAGCTTATGGGATTACACAACTTAATATTAAAAACAAAAAATATTACACTCCCTATCTTATTATGATTATCATAATTGTGTTAGGTTGGAATTGGTTTAAACTTGCAGGAAGGGGAATGGTATAGTACAATGAAAATACTTATTGTACATCGTGGCGATACGCAAAACAGGAGGCCATTTATAAGCGAGCAGGGAGAAGCTTTAAGAAATGAAGGTATTGATGTTCAATATTTTGGAATACTAGGAACGGGAGCCACCGCATACCTTTCAGAATTTAATAAATTCAAAAAAGAGATTAAACGGTTTATACCAGACCTTATACATGCTCATTATGGTTTATCGGGCCTTTTTGCAAACATGCAACGACAAGTTCCAGTAATAACAACCTACCACGGTAGCGATATAAATTTGCCAAAGGTGCTGACCCTATCAAGGATTGCTGCCAGATTATCAAAATATAACATCTATGTTTCAGAACAACTTGCAAAAAGGGCAAAAGCAAAAAAGAAATATGATGTTATACCTTGTGGTATAGATTTGAACATATTTCACCCGATTGACAAATATGAAGCTCGAAAAAAATTAGGCCTGGGAGCAAAAAATAGATATATCCTTTTTTCCGCCTCCTGCGACAACATAATCAAAAATTGCAGTCTGGCAAAAGCAGCGATCAACAAGCTTGATCAGGACGTTGTTTTAATCGAATTAAAAGGATTTACCAGGGAAGAGGTTAAATTATTATTTAATGCATGCGATATTGCGCTTATGACGTCCAAAATGGAAGGATCTCCTCAATTCATAAAAGAAGCAATGGCTTGTAATTGTCCAATTGTATCGACTAATGTAGGAAGCATTGAAGAAATTATTGCTGATACTGGTGGATGTTATTTGACAACATTTGATCCAAACGATGTGGCTGAAAAAATAAAAAAGGCCCTTCATTTTAACGGAAGAACAAATGGTAATAGTAAAATAAGATCTCTGGATATTAATATTGTAACAGACGAGATTTGTTCTATCTATAAAAATATTATAGCTTGAATGTCCTATTTGTATGCCGGGAAAAGGCGAATGGTAAGATTAGTCCTATAACTGAGAGACAATGCAATTCCCTAAATGAATTGGTAAACATTACAGTCTTTCCAATTTCCGGAAAAGGCTGGACAGCTTATATTAAAAACGTATTCTCGTTAAGAAAATTCTTACTATCACATCCAGTAGATATTATCCATACCCATTATTCACATTCAGGCTATGTGGCAAGCATAGCATCCCGGAAGACAGTGATATGTTCTTTAATGGGAAGCGATATTGAAGATTACAGGATAAACAGGTTTTTTATCCGCGTGTTTGCAAAATTGTTCTGGAAAGAAATAATTGTCAAATCAGAAAGATCAAAATATACACTCGGGATTTCAAAAGCAATCGTTATCCCTAATGGGGTTGATATGGAATTGTTTAAGCCGATCTCTAAAATCATTGCACGGAAAAAGATTGAATTTGATTTAAATAATAAAATTGTTCTTTTTCTTGCAGACCCGTCAAGAAAAGAGAAAAACTTCACCCTTGCCCAAAGGGCATTCGATCTTCTTCCTTCCAAAGAAGACATTGAGCTCAAAACCATTTATAACATTGATCATTCAGATGTCCCTTATTATATTTCTTCATCTGATGTTGTTTTACTTACTTCATATTTTGAAGGCTCTCCAAATGTTATCAAGGAAGCCATGGCCTGCAATTGCCCTATAGTTTCAACCAATGTGGGTGATGCTAAAGAAGTAATCGAAAATACAGAGGGTTGTTACATTTGTTCTTTTGAGCCAGAGGATGTGGCTGGGAAGATAGAAGCGGCATTAAATTGGAGCAAAAGGACCAATGGAAGAGAAATGGTTCAACTCCTGGATAAGCAGATCATCGCTAATAAACTAATTGAAATTTACAATTCAGTCTTATGATAAAAAGGGAACTTAGGATTGGTGATAAAGCTTTCTTCACCAAAAGGGTCAATAGCGAGGATATTTTCACTTTTGCAGATATATCAGGTGATGACAACCCTGTTCATGTTGATGAAGAGTATGCAAGAAATTCCTTTTTTAAAGAAAGGATCGCCCACGGATTTCATGTGGGTAGCTTTATTTCTGCTGCCATCGGAAAAAAATTACCGGGTAACGGGACCATTTACCTTTCTCAAACGATGCAGTTCAGGGCGCCGGCAATCATTGGTGATGAAATCACGGCCTTGGTGGAAATTGTTGATTTCCCGGAAGAAACCCGGGTCCTCTTAAAAACTACCTGCCTGAACCAGAATGGCAAAGAAGTTATTCGGGGAGAGGCACTCGTCATTCCTCCGAAAAATATGGTCCTTCTAAAATAAGCTATTGATTTGGATTTTTTCATAAAAATAGCAGGGGTAGGTATCTCTTGAAGTAGAAACTACTGGGGCAATTACAATAAAGGATATATCGCCTTACTTAATTGTTGGCAGGGCACCTACAAAAATCATAAAAGTCCCCATCCCGAAAGTTAAATAATAATTACTTTATTATTTGAAATATATGAAACTGCTCTTTTATCTTGGGCATCCGGCCCATTTTCATTTGTTAAAAAATACAATTGCATATTTTAAAAATGATGGGAATGAGGTCGTTGTACTAATCAAAAAGAAAGATATTCTTGAAGAATTATGCCAACAAGATAAGCTTGATTATATTAATATATTACCCGAGGGAAAAGGGAGGTCCCATTTTTCAACAATTTATGGTTTGCTTAAACGAGATTATAGAATTTTTAACCTTATCCGAAAGAACAAACCGAAATTACTTATTGGATCCGAGCCATCTTTGGCACATGTTGGTAAATTGTTAAATATTCCAAGTTTGATTTTGTGTGAAGATGATGCTGAATTTATACCCGGTTTTGCACTGCTAGCTTATCCATTTGTAAGCCATATAGTATCACCACAAATAACAAGTGCCTGGAAGTGGGAGTATAAAAAAATTGGATATAATAGCTACCACGAGCTAGCGTATTTACACCCTAATCATTTTAATCCTGATATTGGTTTAATAAATAATCATATCATTACCGACAAGCCTTTCTTTATCCTGCGTTTTTCGAAGCTAGAGGCATACCATGATAAGGGAACATTTGGAATAACAGATGAATTAGCCTTGCAAATAATTAATCTTTTAAAAGATTATGGGAGTGTTTACATAAATTCAGAAAGAGAAATACCCGAGAAGTTGGAACAGTACAGATTAAAATTGCCAAGTAAATACATGCATCATGCCTTAAAATACTGTAAACTACTGATTTGTGACAGTCAAACAATGGCCGCAGAAGCAGCGATGCTGGGAACTCCATCAATTAGATTTAATGGCCATGTTGATAAGAATATCGCATATCTCGAAGAGTTGGAAAAAAAATACAAACTAACCTTTGGAGTAAAAGTTGATAATTCAACTAGCCTCATATATAAAATACAAGAAATTATCAGTCCTGAATCAAACGATAAAAAATGGCAAACAAGACGGGCCGAATTGCTTAAGGATAAAATTGATCTATCTGCTTTTCTAATATGGTTTATTCAAGAATATCCAGGCAGCGTGACAATTCTTGAAAATGATCCAAATTATCAATACCGATTTAAATAAAAATGCAATAAAATTATGAGTCCTAAAAAAGAAAATTTAATAAAAATCGGCAAAAAAAGCGTCCTAGATTCGGAGATAATAATTGCTGGTGAAAATGTAAAAATTGGAGATAATGTGTTAATTCGGGGAAGGAAAATTGTTTTGGGAAATAATTGTGAAATTAATGACAATGTCATAGTAAATTGTGATCAAATCAGCCTAAAAGATAATTGTACTATCCATAATGGCTGCAGGTTTAATGTAAAAAATATAACTGTTGGCGAAAATGCAACTATTGGTCAGGGGGTAAGTGTTACCGGTCCAGGTAAAGAAATTAAAAGGGAAGTTGCTGAAGAATTTTCAATTGGAGACAATACATTTATTGGAAATAAAATAACTATTTCTGTCCCTGTATTTAAGGCGGGTGACTATTGCACTTTACACCACTATATGAATATATATGACTGTCATCAAGTAACGATGGGTCATAATTGTTGGTTTGGTCAAGAAGTTATTATTAACTCCCGGAAAACTGTAACTATGGGAAATAATGTTCGTGTTGGAATGCGGTCTCAAATATGGACACACTCTGCAAGTGGTGAGATAATTGAGGGAACACAATTGTTTTCTGAAAAAGAAGTGATTATAGAAGATAATGTTTGGTTAAATGGGACTGTTATTATTGCCCCGGGGCTTAGGTTACGCCCATTTTCAGTTGTGATGACTGGCAGCGTATTAACTAAAGATACTGAGAGTTTTCATATATATGCTGGAGTACCCGCAAAAGATATTACAGATAAAATTACCCCATATAAAACACCCACCCTTAACGAAAAATATAATATTATGGGGTTAATTATTGAAGAGTTTTATAAAAAAAGACCAGAACACAAAAACAAAATATATTTACTGGAATATCCCCAACATTTGAATCCCAATATTCCCTCAAAGGGTGTCATAATAATCTTCAAAGATTCTATGGGGACTTCAAATTATAAAGAAAACAGCGTATTTGACATAAAAACAAAAACATACTATAAGGTAAGGACAACTATTGAAATTGACTTCATTAAAGAAAACCTTGGTCATAATGCCCGGTTTACACCTAATAATTAATAGATAAGAAAGAAATATGAGTTTCCATAATCTTCAAAATATGATTGATAAGGGGTTAACATGGTTAACAGCCTCTGGCATACAAAATACTACAGATGATGAGGTAAAAGGCGGATATTCTGCCTGGTATGATGTGAATAAAAGAGATTATGCATTTATTTATTCAGAAATAACCGGATATGCATTGAATCTTTTAATTGCATATGCTAAAATTAAGAAATCAGACAAAATCACAGAGTCAATCCACCTAGCAAGTAATTTTTTGACAGAGATTGCATTTGATAAGTCATATAAGGCCATTCGGTGCCGGTATGAGCCCGGTAAGGGCTGGCTCGAAAACTTTTGCACTTTTGATAATGCTATTGTTGCAAATGCCTTAATCAATAAATATAAGTTTGACAGCGATCCCCATGCATTAACCATAGCAAAAGAAATTATAGAAACACTTATGACCAAGCTGTCTTTTGAAAATAGTTGTTATGCCCGGTATATAAAAAATGAAGATCGTTTTCAAAACGACAAAATCAAATGGTCAACTTGCTTTGGATCGTTTCATGCAAAATTGGCTATTCCACTTTACAATATTTATAGCTTAACAAAAGACAAGAAGTATCTGGTATTTATTGAGTCCTTGCTAAACAAAACAAAGGCTTTCCAAGTCCCTCAGGGTAAGTTTATAACTTCAGAAAGAAATAAGACTACATTTTTACATCCTCATTTTTATACTGTTGAAGGTTATATTGCAGCAAATAAAATCCTCGGGCAGGAGTATCATTCAGAGCTGATCAACAAATCCTTAAGCTGGGCAAGCAAATTAAGGCTCAGAGAAGGTGGAATTTGTGGCTTTGTAGGGCACAATAAAAACATTGATCTTGATTCTCCAGATATTAATTCTCAATTTCTCCGGTGTCTGATCTTATCAAATAATGAAAGCCTTTTTGATACTAATCATTTAGTTTCCCGAATTCTAAGCTATCAGCAAAAGAATAAGAATTGCTCTGAAATAGATGGCGGATTTAAAATTGGAGATATCTGGTTTTTGGATCACGAGAAACTTATTATGCGAGAAAAGAAAAACCATATCAATACCTGGGCAACGATATTTGCCTTAAATGCCCTTTATTATGTTACTACAGAAAACAGGGATCCATTTACTCTTTGCTAAATAATATTAATAAATTCTTAAGAATTCATATTTTCCAATTTTTCTTTTCGTTCTAAAATCAAAGTGCAATGAAAATTCTTTCAATTGTTGGGGCTAGACCAAATTTTATGAAAATATCTCCATTTGTTGATGCGATTAATGCTCACAATAAAGAATCTCATCATCCCATACATCATATTCTAATTCACACAGGTCAACATTACGACCACAATATGTCTGAAGAATTTTTTAAAACTTTGAATATACCCGAGCCGGATATTAATATGGGCATAGGATCCGGCTCGCATGCTCAGCAGGTTGGAAAAACAATGATTGAATTTGAAAAGATCGTTACAGAGGTAAAGCCGGACTGGGTTGTCGTCGTAGGAGATGTTAATGCTACCCTGGCTGCATCTATAACTGCAAAAAAGGAAAATATAAAATGTGCCCATATTGAAGCAGGTTTGAGATCAAAAGATATGAGCATGCCAGAAGAAATTAATCGCTTAGTAACAGATCGTTTATCAGATCTCCTGTTCACACCAGATAGAATATCAACCACAAATTTAATTCAAGAAGGAACGCCATTAGAAAAAATAAAATTTGTTGGAAATATCATGGTTGATACCCTTGAGAATAACATAATAAAAGCTCATTCATTGAACATTCATGAGATAATTGAAAAAAATCAAATTAATGGTTTTAACCAAAGTCAAGAAATTAATGACATAGGGGTTCTAACTATTCACAGGCCGTCTAATGTTGATGATAAATTAATCTTGGAGAGGCTAATTGATTTTTTATGTTCTGAAGTGGTAAAAGAACTTTATTTAATCTGGCCTATCCATCCAAGAACAGGCACAAGGCTTAAAGAATATAATCTATGGGAAAAAGTGATGAATAATGACAAAATAATATTACTTAACCCTATTGGATATCTTGAAATGTTAAAACTGAATGACCTGGCTAAGGTAGTTTTTACAGATAGCGGTGGATTACAGGAAGAGTGTACCGTGCTAGGTACCCCATGTTTGACATTAAGATGGAATACTGAGCGTCCGATTACTTTAAAAAAATTTGGAGGGGCAAGTATTTTAGTTGGGAATGATATTAATAATATCCAAAGGGAGCTTTATCGGGTAATTAATGAAAAACATGAGCCATTTAGGCCAGAACTCTGGGATGGCAACACAGCTGAAAGAATACTGAAGGAGTTAATCAATTTCTCAAACTAAACCGTTGAATGTCCTGTTCGACATAGGCCACCCGGGCCACATACACCTATTTAAAAACCTAGCCAGAACCCTTAAGGATAGAGGATATGCTGTGTATTTTGCAACAAAAAACAGGCAAAATATAATAGTCTTATTGGATTCATATGATTTTGAATACTATAATCTTGGAAGGAAATACAACAATTACTTGCTAAAGTATTTTTCCTCTATCATACACTTGACAAGAATGTATTTTCTGGTGAAAACAAAAAGAATGGATGTTGGCATTGGAGTTTCCGGTTTACTTGCATTTATGTCAAGATTCACAACAATGAATAGCATCTGTTTGGACGATGATGATTCATCAGCAACCCCCCTGTTTGCTACTAGCATTAAAAATGCCAGTGTGATTTTGACACCCGATGCCCTCAGGAATGATTCCAGAGGGCCCCAACATATAACCTATAAAAGCTATCATGAGCTTGCTTATTTACACCCAAAGCAATTTACTCCCGATCCCAACGTGATCAAAGATCTTGGCCTGACTGAAGGTAAGACTTTCTTTATTTTGCGATTTAATGCTTTCAAAGCCCATCACGATGGTGGAGAGTCCGGTATGAGTGAAGGACAAAAACACAGCTTAATACAGTTTCTATTGCCCCATGGAAGGGTGTTTATATCCTCAGAGGATGAGAACCCTGAATTTGAAAAATATAAACTCTGTATTCATCCTGAGCAAATACATTCTGCGCTGTATTATGCAAAAATGTTTGTCGGCGACAGCCAGACCATGTGCTCTGAAGCTGCAGTTCTTGGAACACCTGCATTTAAATGTAACACTTTTGCAAAAAGACTATCAATCCCTAACGAACTAGAAAATAAATATGGACTCTGCTATACATACAAGCCAGAAGAGTTTGAAACAATGCTGGATAACATAAAGCAATTACTTAAAAATTCAACACTCAAAAAAGAGTTCCATAGTCGCCGTCAGAAAATGTTATCTGACAAAATTGATATGACTGCTTTTATGCTATGGTTTGTAGAAAACTACCCTGATAGTAAACAAGTTATGAGGGAAAATACAGCCGTTCAGGAGAAATTCAAATAATGACCAATACAGGCATCAGACTTTATGACCTCCTTAAGGGTGCTAATGTTTTGAAAACTCAGCGTTTTTTAAATGAAAGCCAGAATTGGAATCTAGAGAAACTCCTAGCCTACCAGAGAGAAAAACTTAAAACTCTATTGAATACAGTGACAGAAGATGTGTCTTTTTATAAAGAGATTCAGGGAGGAGAAAATAGGACAGATTTGTGGCTTAATGACTTTGAGAGTTTTCCGATTCTGGACAGAAAGATGGTGATGGAAGCAGGAGATCGCCTATTATCAAATAAGATTAATCTTAAAAAATGCAAAGTAGGGAGAACCGGGGGAACAAGCGGGCCCCCACTTCGGATATATCGCGATATTGAAACACGATCCTTTGCAATGGCAGCCTATTATAGATTCTACGAATGGATGGGCATAGAGCCCGGGATGCCTGAAGCAGAACTTTGGGGAAGCACATTGATTGGAGGGCAGAAGGTAGTGGGCAGAAGGCAAAAGGCATTGCAAGTACAGTTTTTCAACAGGTTAAATAAATTCAAAAGCTTCAATGCTTTCTCTTTTAATGAGCAATATCTTGAAGGAGTAGTAAGGGATCTGCAGAATTTTAAACCCAAACTTATCCGAGGTTACCTCTCAGCAATCTTATTGCTTGCAGATTACGTTACAAGAAATAACATCAAGGGCATAAGTCCAATTGCAGTGTCTACCACTTCAGAGACTTTGTTTCCGGAATACCGCAAAAAGATAGAAGAAATATTTCAGGCTCCTTTGTTTAATCAATATGGATGTGGAGAGTGTAACTCAATAGCTTTTGAATGTGCTGCACACAAGGGAATGCATATCACTATGGAGCATTGTGTCCTGGAACAGGATGAGCAAAATAATATTATTGTTACCAATCTGGATAATCATTCACAACCTTTTATCCGATATAAAAATGGAGATGTAGGCTTAATCACTTTCGAAGCTTGTTCTTGTGGAAATACTTCACCGCGATTAATTGAATTACAAGGACGAATTAATGAAAATATTATTTTAAAAGATGGGGCCTCTGTTAACGGCATATTCTTTGCCAATTTGCTGGATGAGTATGGATTCATCAACAGTAATAAAATGTTACGTTTCCAGATTGTGCAGGATAAGATCGGAGAGATTTCATTTAAGGCAGAAGTTAACATAGAGCTTGATTCTGTTGACAAAAAGAAACTATATAATATACTGATGCCCTTTTTCAACAAAGTTGAAATTAGTCAACATAAATTTCTTGATCCGGGATCAAGCGGAAAATTTCAATATCTGATTTCAAACCTGAATTGAAATAAATAAAATTCGTAAACAATGGATTTCACAGTTAAAAAATACCAATCATTACTTCTTGCTTTAAAAAACCCTAATTTTCAGGATAAATTCAGATAGTTATGATTGATTTTACCTTTCAAACATATTTAAAACTGTTGCAATCCCTGAAGCAAAGCGGGCATTGTTTTAGTTCAGTTTCGGATTATTTTAAAGGTTCTACGGCTTCCAGGTTCATCCTCTTGCGGCATGATGTAGAAAAGCATTACGATCATGCACTATGGTTTGCAAAGGAAGAGAATAAAATGAGGATAAGGGGAACGTATTATTTTCGCTTCTCAAAAAAATACTTCGATAAAGAGATTGTAGAAAAAATAGCCAATCTAGGCCATGAAATTGGCTATCACTATGATGATCTTTCATTGAGCAAAGGTAATTTTGACCTGGCTATTGACAGGTTCCAGAAAAACCTCAAAAGCTTAAGAGAAATAGCCACGGTAGAAACAATTTGCATGGATGGTTCACCGATGTCAAAATATGATAATCGTGAGCTATGGAAAAAATATGACTATAAATCTTTTGGTGTCATTGGAGAACCTTACATCGATATTGATTTTAAAGAGGTAATGTATTTTACCGATACTGGGAGGCGGTGGGATGGACTTAAGTTTTCTGTCCGAGACAAAATTCCTAAGGGAAATGAAAAGAATGAACCCTGGCGACCTCAATATCACACTACACATGACATTATAAGAGCTGCAGCCCTAAACCAGTTGCCAGAAAAGCTAATGTTCACCTTCCATCCACAACGCTGGACCGACAAGCCCCTGCTATGGGTGAAAGAACTGATATTTCAGAATATCAAAAATATTGGCAAGAGAATTCTTATCAGGAAGAGTGAAGATAATTAATGACATAGCACGAAAAGAGTGGGTTCATTTTGTTAATGAGCATCCCAAGGGAACCATCTTTCAGCACCCCGAAATGTTTTCTCTGTTTGAGGAATCCCGGCGATTTCAACCCTTAATACTGGGTGTCGGGGAGGATAATGAGATATTCGGATTGTTGCTGGGTGCTTTTATTTATGAGAAGAATGGCCTTGGCAAACAGCTTTCATCCCGCTTTGTTGTTTATGGAGGACCGCTATTAGCAGGTGGAGAGAGTCAGCAAACAGAGTGTCTGAATATGCTGCTGGAAGAACTGATAAGAAAGACGCACAACAAGACCTTATTTTTACAACTCCGTAATCTGTTCAGTCAGGACTTTCTTTTACCCGTATATCAAAACCATGGATTTTCCTTGCTTAACAGGCTCAATTATGTGGTATCCGTTGGAGAGAAGGAGGAGGTTCTTCAAAAAATGAGCGAAAGTCGCAGACGGCAGATCAGAAAAGCCTCCGAAAACGGATCTTCGATAGCGGAACCTGATAACATTGACCAGGTCAGAGACCTTTATACCATCCTTCACAAACTTTATCGCCATAAAATCCGTAAGCCACTGCCCGATATAAGTTTTTTTGAAAATTTTTACCATGAGTCGAAAAAGGGTCGTCTTGGAATAATTCGTCTTGTGAAATACCAAAACAAGATTATAGGTGGCCTCATCGCCCCGGTGTTTGATAAGAAGTGTATATACGAATGGTATGTTTGCGGGCAAGATAAAGAATATAAGGATCAACATCCAAGCGTCATGGCTACCTGGGCTGGAATTGAATATGCCATAGAAAACGACATTCAGGCATTCGACTTTATGGGCGTTGGGGTACCGGATAAAGACTACGGGGTGCGGGAATTCAAGGCACGCTTTGGTGGAGAACTTGTGAATTACGGACGGCTGACCCGGATCAACAACAAGTTCCTATATGGAATTGCAGAGTTTGGTTATAACATCCTGGCTCTTCTAAAAAAGATCTAAACGTTTTATGAAAAAACGGACTATATATTATATCATTATTGACCTGCTGGTTGTGACGGCTGCCTTCTTGTTTTTCATCTGGCTTAAACCTGGATCCCGAAGAGTTTATCTGCCCATGTACTATCAACCCTTCCTGTTATTTTTGTTTGTGTGGGTATCAGTATCGGCCGTAATAGATAAGTACCGACTGCACAAGAAAGACAATATGAGGGATGTACTCTTCCCAATATTTGTTGGCGACTTTATCATACTGGCCACCATCACAGCACTGATCTATGCCTCTCAGCAGTTTCAATATTCCAGGCTTATTGTATTTGGTACGATAGGGGTGGCTTTTGCCATAGAGATTGTACTGGGGTATATGTTGTTCACGGGCAAAAAATTACGCCAGGATGCAGATCAGATTGATAAATTCGATAAATCCTTACGCCAGGCTCTTCAGCAACAGATGAAACTTGTTGAAGCTGACGACATGCTCAAAGCAAGGGCAGAGGCCACGGTACCTCCGCTGAACAAGGAACTTGTTATTCAGAATGCGGGTGAAGATGTGTTTTCCTTTATAGAAGAGCAAATTGACCTGGATCATGTGTTCACATTGCTTGTCTCAACCACAACACAGTTCAATATAGAGAACCAGCCTGATAAGTATTATAAGGCCATCGTTAACCTTAAAAAGGTGAACAACATTTTGAGGATAAACAAATTCCTGGAGGCGATTAATAATAAATTACCTCCGGGAGGGACCTTTATTGGATGCGTACAGACAAATGACCAGATCAAAAAACGTATACTAAAAGATTATCCTCCGGTGATCAACTATGTGGTATATCTTACTTTCTTTTTATGGAAAAGGGTGATGCCCAAACTCTCATTAACCAAGGGTTTTTATTTCTTAATTACGAAAGGCCGGAACAGGGCAATGTCAACCGCCGAAGCATTCGGGCGACTATATTCATGTGGCTTTGAGGTACAGGCTCATCGGCTGATGAATGAAGAATTGTATTTTGTGGGCAAAAAAGTACAGGAACCCAGTTATGATTACCGACCCACCTATGGACCCCTGATCAGGTTGAAACGTATTGGGAAAAATGGAAAGATCATCTATGTTTACAAGATGAGAACCATGCACCCTTATTCAGAATATCTTCAGCAATATGTATATGAGCAATCAAGCCTACAGGAAGGTGGTAAGTTCAGGGATGACTTCAGGGTAAATACCCTGGGAAAGTATATGCGTCGCTTGTGGATAGATGAATGGCCCATGATCATAAACCTCTTGCGCGGAGAAATAAAACTCGTGGGAGTCAGGCCTCTTAGCGAACAATATTATAACCTCTATAATGAGGAGCTAAAGATGAAACGTATCAAAACACGGCCGGGGC
>Ga0209475_10001522_pt1 | contig 28899 bp, 30 predicted proteins | sample tdDd471_FD_187128 | JGI IMG/M metagenome (GOLD analysis project Ga0209475, IMG submission 187128) | Marine sediment microbial communities from the Atlantic coast under amendment with organic carbon and nitrate - tdDd47.1 (SPAdes)... | ecosystem: Environmental > Aquatic > Marine > Coastal >... | reverse complement strand
CTATCGTTTCACCTTGAATTTGCATGCCCGATTGCCATAATGATTAAATCAATTATGATCTTACATCTTCTTTCTTTTGTCGATCCTTAACCGAAATATTCTCTAATAATTTGAGGGGATGCTTGAGGATCCCGAGGATAATAGTATAAGTAATGTACTTAAACTTCACTTGCTGTTAGGAGGAGATCTTCACCAGCCTGGTAATAATGTGATAGATGACCAACTTAGCTTTTATTACCCCGGAGTAGGAACATACGGTTCATGGTTCGATAAATTAAGAAATATTCTAAAAGCACCACCATCCGAAGACGTTGGCACTATAATAAAATCAGGATTTAGAGATCTATATCAGAACTATGAGGTTGGAGATCAAGTGTTTTTATTTGGTTTTAGTCGTGGAGCAGCTATAGCAAGGCGATTTGCATCAGTACTGAAAGACACTTTTGAAGCAATTAAACCCGGTATTCCTGCGCCTCAGATAGAATTTATAGGGGTATTTGACACAGTTGCGGCAATAAAGAAACCAAATTTATTTAAAGAAGAAATAAAGCCTGCATCTGACGTTGTTTTTGAAAATGGAACGATATCACCATCAATAAAAGAAGCATTGCACCTTGTTTCTCTTGATGATAGACGAATTCCATTTATGCCAACGCTTATGAACAAAGATGTACGTGTTAAAGAAATATGGTTTCCAGGTGCTCACTCCGATATTGGTGGAGGATATCGTCACGATGGTTTATCTGATTATACACTTCAATTTATGGTTGACTATTTTAAAGATAATGTAAAATTAGGACTGTCGTTTCTAAGCCCTGCAGAAGTAAATTATAAAGACTTGTTCGATGGTTCTTATGAGCCTATACAATATGAAGACGTAATTATTCAGCCTAATTTTATGGGCAAAAATCATGAACAAAGTGCGATTACTAAAATAAAAAAAAGTATGCTCAATGACAGAACACCTAGGGTTAACATAAACGACAAACATTCTATGGAAAGTCCCGTTATTCATCATTGTGTGTTTGATCGAATGGTAAGAGATAAGGAATATAATCCTAAGTCACTAGCAAATAACCTAAAAAACCCATATACGGGAGAAAATACAGAATTTTACATTTGGAATCAGGATGGCCTTAGCCAAAATACCTACATAAATTTAGAGGACGCTAAGCTTGAATCAAAGGTTAATCCTTATAAATTAAATGTGGGTAATTCCAAAGAGCTATATGTAATGGCGAATGTTAAATTTAATCAAACTGGCGTATTAGTTGATAAAGGTGAGAAATACAGTTTTAAAATCGATGTTAAGCAAAAATGGTATGATGCTTCCATTGAATGTACCCCTAAAGGCTGGACACGCAAAAATAAATCATTAAGCTTGCTTCAAAAGCCAATTATTTGGTTTATGGAAGATAATAGACGCCATCCAAAAGCTAAGTGGTTTGAAATTATTGGAACTATCAATAGAAATGATATTGATAACTTTAAGATACTAGATCATATAAGTAAAACCGAGTATTCACCTACTGCAAAGGGAGAGCTTTATTTATATGCAAACGATTTAGAAAGCAAATACGGTAACAATAGAGGAACCATTATGCTCACGATTACTCGTAAGGCTTAATTTTTCCCATACTCAATCACGGCTATTTTGATTATTTCAGTAATTTGTAAAACACTGGTCGGTTAGCCTATTTCCCCCATGCTATTTCGTATGGGGATTTCATTAATTAAGCCCATAGGAAAAGGAAATCGGATTCTATGGGCAGATCAAGCCGATTTATAATCTGATCCGTCAGTTAAAGAACTCGATAATTTCAAACTATAGGTTTAATGAATTTAGTCTGAAGGCAATAAATAAAAACAAACGATTAAAGCGAATCAAATGCACACGATTAAAACGAGTAAGCACTATAAATATCTATCCGCTTTTTTTGCATTCTTGATTTGGGGAGGCTGGGCTTTTTATATTAATCATGAAGAAGAAAGTTATACAGGCGTTATTTCAGGGGTAGTACAAGGTAGCTGTAGTTTTATTATTACGCTGCTCATTGCTTACTTTGTTACCTTTCAATTCAATAAATTTACAAATGGTATCGCTAGGGTTGTTTTACCGCCAATTATAACCGTCTGTATTACTGGCAGTATGTTGATTGCCATCCATATAATAGCGGGAACACCCGCTATTCTTTACACCGTTTCACCAGCTTTGACTGTTGCCCTTTTGTTTAGTTTTTATACTGTTTATAAACTCCATTTAGCCAGTCAGCAACAGAGGAAAAATAATGAAACAGAACAATGATATGGAAAGCCGTCGACCTTTGAAAGTACGTAGTGCTCGATTTGCAACAAACTTTGCTAAATGGCTCAGTCAACAAAATATCACACCGAACCAAATTTCTGTAATGAGTGTTTTTTTTGCTGGTTTATCAGCAATATGCTTATTTTTATTGCCTTACTATACCGATATTTTATCTTTGATACTCGCTATTTTAGCCGCTGTTTTTATTCAGGGCAGATTACTTTGCAATTTATTTGACGGCATGGTTGCCGTTGAAGGAGGAAAGAGTACCGCCGCCGGCGAGTTGTTTAATGATATACCGGATCGTATCGCTGATCCCTTAATTATTGTGGCTGCTGGTTATGCTGTTGTTGATGTGCCATGGGCCAGCACATTGGCTTGGGTTGCTGCCATTCTTGCGGTGATGACCGCCTATGTTCGAACACTTGCCAGCTCCATCGGAGCCCCCACTAGCTTTGCAGGCCCCATGGCCAAACAACACCGCATGGCCATTTTAACCCTTGCATGCTGTGTAACCGCTGTAGAGGCTTTTATCTGGCAAAGTTCTTATGCCTTACTAATAGCTCTCATGGTAATCACTATAGGGTGTATCATTACCTTATTTCGCAGAATCATGTCAGCCTACACATTCTTGGAAAATAACCACAAATGATCAATATTCCTCCCAACTCTCTGTACACCATGTCAGGCATTATTACTTTATTGCTGGTTGCAACCGGCATTCTGGTTTTTCTTGGATGGAAAAACCAGAATGCCGATTATACTGAGCTACGCCAACGAATTCAGTCCTGGTGGATTATGATCGGCATCTTGTTTGCAGTGCTTGTGAGCAGTACCGGCACGGCCATTATATTTTTTGGATTTCTCAGTTTTCTGGCACTCAAAGAGTTTCTTTCCATCGTCCCAATGCGAACATCCGATAGGGCTGTTATCTTTTGGGCTTATCTTGCCATCCCGGTTCAATACTATTGGGTTAGCCAGGGCTGGTACGGGATGTTTATTATTTTTATTCCTGTCTATATGTTTCTATTCCTGCCTCTGCGGATGGTCTTGGTTGGCGAGACAAAGGGCTTTATCAAAGCGGTTGGAACCATCCATTGGGCATTGATGCTAACGGTATTTTGTATTAGCCATATTGCCTACCTGCTGGTATTGCCTGAAAAAAATCCAGCCGCCGGCGCGATAGGGCTGGTATTATTTTTGTTATTTATGACGCAGTTTAATGATGTAGCACAATATGTTTGGGGAAAACTGCTGGGTAAGCATAAAATCATTCCTAAAGTCAGTCCTAATAAAACCTGGGAAGGTTTTTTAGGTGGCCTAGCGACCATTACGATTAGTTGTGGTTTTGTCGCACCGTTGCTCACCCCTTTAACATTTAATCAGGGATTACTAGCAGGCATGCTGATCTCTGGCTCTGGTTTTATTGGTGATGTGGTGATTTCATCCGTAAAAAGAGATTTACAAATAAAAGACAGCGGCCATTTAATACCAGGTCATGGTGGTATCCTAGACCGAATGGATAGCCTGACCTTTACTTCGCCACTTTTTTTCCATTTTATCTATTACCTGGTTTACTAATGACGAATCAAATACTTAAAATTCTTTTTTTCGCCCTTATCGTTAAACCACTTATTTTTGTGGGGTTAGGACTAAATATCATCGGTCGAAAAAATTTACCCTTGAATGGGCCGGCGGTTATTGCCGCCAATCATAATAGCCATTTAGATACCATGGTGCTAATGGGCATGTATCCACTGTCCGTCATAAATAAGGTAAGACCTGTAGCTGCCGCAGACTACTTTTTGAAAAACAAATACCTGGCTTGGTTGTCCTTAAGTATTATTGGCATTATTCCTTTGGATAGGACAGGAAAAACCAAGCCGGAAAATCTGTTTTACGATTGCCATAAAGCACTCGATAAGGGACATATTCTTTTGATTTTTCCAGAAGGAAGTCGAGGAAGACCCGAAGAATTAAGCCGTCTAAAAAAGGGGATCTATTATTTTATAAAAGATAGGAAAGATACCAAAGTAACACCCGTTGTGTTGCATGGGCTTGGCCGAGCATTACCCAGAGGCGAAGCACTATTTGTCCCGTTTAATTGCGATGTCATCATTGGCGAAGCAATTGGAAGTTACCATAACTCTAGAGAGTTTTTAGACAAATTATTAGCAAGTTACAACAAATTATTTGAATCTTGTATCACGAAACAGAATAATCTTGAATAAAAATGGAAATCAGTTGGGTCAGCTCCAGTTGATTTTATATCGGTTTAATTTAATCAAATCATTTTCTATAAAAAGCTAAGAAATGGGCATTAGTGCATAAAAATAGCCTGGCTTTCTTGATAAGTTTAAGTTAATCGGAAGGTAAATTGAGTTCTTTAGAGCCTAAATTGACTTTTTTCGCTGGCTTTTATAGGCTATCAACTTAATAACCGTTATCACTACTGTCTTAAATAGTACGATCAGTTTCAGCTTAATTTACACTGATTAATTCTTTATCGATTCACGGCACGACAGAGGTAAACACTAGGCTACAAATAAATTCAGTAAATATTTCAGGCTTTTCTTAAACAAGCCGATATAAAACATACCTAAAAGTAGCAAAAATACGAAGAGATGTTAATTCCAACCTTATATCTGACAATCGCCGGAGAAGTACTCGGGTTTATCCTGATTGTCATGGTGGGTTATATTCTTTTACAACGGCGTGATAAACTCAATCTACTCTCCTATGTCAATCAACTCAAAGAGAAAGTTTCACAATTAAAACGAAAACTGATTGAAAAAGACGAAATGCCCTCTCCTATTCAGGTTCTTTTAGAAGAAGCGATTGAGCATGTCAAAAGCAGTTATGAGCAAACCTATGGCCATGAGATTGGCGCTCCCACTAGCACCAACGAAGATAATTCAAAAGAACATTTTATTTTTATCTTGGGTTACCAGAGCCTAAAGGCCGAATTAAGTGCTATCGAAAACAGTCGAACCGCTGAAAAAACCTGGGAAAAAATAGCTTCACAATTGGGTCCTCTGGTGGATAACTTTCGCTCTCAACCGGAAGTTCAGAAGGTTATTGAAAAGGTTGAGATTCCTACCGAAAGTGAAGCAGAAAGCGAACAACTGAGTAAGCCGGTATCTACTGCGGCAAAATCACGTAGTCAAAAAAATAAAGGTAGTGTTTCAGTAGACAATGATCTGTCCACCTTTAGAAAAGGTGAAATTGATCGTTTAAAAGGGCAAATCTCAACACAATTCGAAGAGATCTTTAATCTCCAATTACAATTATCCCAAAAGGTTAGTGATCGCGACGATACCGTCTCCAATGAAGTCAATGACGGTTTTGAAATCATTACCCGGCAATTGAAAGATGCAGAATTATGCATCACCATGATGGATGCAGAGATTCAAACTGCAAATGAAACTATTTTAGATTTACAAGAACAGCTAGAGAGTATCCAAAGCACAGCTCCGGTAAGTGGTGAGCACAACGATTTGGCTGAGCAATTGGTGAAAAAAGATGCCTTTATCGACCGTACCATACAAGAAAACAAAGAAATGATGACTTTAATCGAAGGCATGGAAAAGCATTCCGACGAACAGGCAAAACAAATCACAGAACTCGAAGCTGAGCTGGAAAAGTTCCGTTCTTCCTAAGCCCTGTAATCTAAGCAGTTTAACCTAGGCAGTTTAACGTAGTGGTCGAAAGTAATCTTTATTATTATAAAAGTCAGGATTAATATTCTCGTGATACCATCCCGGCACCCCCAATAACGGCAGTGGTGATAATTTCTGAGAATCTTTTAAACTATTCTCACGTTCAATCTTTTCTGCTAACAAACGATCCAAACGGGTATATTGGGCTAGTTTATCCTGAAGAAAAAATTCCTCATCCACCAACACACAAAAAGCTTTTCCCGTAAAACCGATAAAGGGATTTAAGGCTTTTTCATATAAACCATGTCCAAACACATAAGCCGCAATGCTATTCCACCACTGCTCACGACGTCGGACAAAAACGTCTTGCCATTGATGTTCTTTTAATTCGTCAAAAACCGCGCTATTGTTACTAACAATAATGACGCCGGACTCATCCAAATGGGTAATAGCGTCCCTACCAGGAGTACGTTTCTTACCTTCCTGTACAGACAACTCTTGCATATGTAATTGATTGAGTAGAATTTTGGTATGAGGAAAAAAAATCCAGATAAAGACATTAAAAAAATCATGCCAGTTCTGTTCTCGAGTGCTGATCACTCCGGTTTTAAAAATTCGCTCCTCATAGCCCATTTCAGGATTGGGTAGATTCTGATATTGATGATGCATGGTCAATGGTCTACCAGCCGCATTTTTAATATCTTTCGATATTAAATCCATAAAGTCCGGAATCGTTGGCCATTCTCGCCAATTTTTAGATTTAATAATTAAAGCCAGGTCGGAAAATAATGCAGAACGAGAGAGAAAATCGTGATCATATTGATTAATGATGTTTTTGGCCATAGATTTAATCGTTATTCAAATGCCTTAAATTAGCCTTATTATAACCGAGGATAAGAATAATGAGCGAAGTAAAAGCAAGTTTTCCGTCCTGATGTTGCCGATTACACTGGTGTAGCGATTATCGAACCTGCTTGTCAAGCTCCATTAGATATTTAAGTCAAGCCATGAAAATTGCCGACATTATGTCGAAACTATGACAAAAGAAAGTATGGCCGAATGAATGGGTATCTTGTGTTTTTCTATTTATCAATCAATTTGGAGTAGGGGAAACGCAGTTCAACCTGACAAAAATCTTGCTGTTTAATCAGCTTCAAACTGGCCTGCGAGTTAAAATGCAACTCCAGACGTTTATTGATATTATCCATCGCAATTTGATTTCCCTTGCGATGTTGATGGGCCTCCTCCTGCCAGGGGTTGGTTATGGTAATGTTAATATTCTTCCCATCTAACTGCCCGGCAATGCTTAATTCTCCTCCATCGATAAAGGGTTCGATGCCGTGATAAATTGCATTTTCCAGCAGTGGTTGCAGAGTCATAACCGGTATTTGCGCGTCCAAAGGAAGCGATTCAATCGCCCAGTTAATTTTTAAACGCTCATCTAAACGAATCTGCTCAATCTGTAAATAATCTTTTAATAAGGAAAGTTCTTCTTCAACGCTCACCAGGGGGGCATTTTCCCTTAGTACGTATCGAAATAATTCTGCAAAATTTTCCAGCAAGGTTTCCGCCAACTTGGGTTGTTTTCCAATCATTGCGGCAATGGTATTCATACTATTGAATAAGAAATGAGGCCGAATTCGCCATTGTAAAGCCTGCAATCGAGTTTCCGATTCAGCTTTAATTTGTAAAACAAGTTGATGTTTCACATAGAAATAGCGGAGTGCCAAAAGGCTGATAATACCTCCAATCAAAAAGGTATGAATGACAAATTCAAGGTTTGAAAACGATGCCGATACGATCCCCAAACGAAGTTGTTGTTGAATTAAAAAAACAATTTCTGCGATAGTAACGAGACTAATTAATATGATGATAGCTGTTAAAGTAACAGCCAAGTAGGTGTGTAAATGACTTAAACGAGTGCGTAAAAAGCATAGTATTGCACTTATAGTAAGTCCTTGCCATTGAATATATAGCGATAGTAATCCTAAATTATTCCAGCTATCGGAACCGCCCTCGATAGCAGCCAGAGTCAAAATGAAGGCCAATAACTCACCGATTATCACCACAGCAAATACCATTTGAATACTGCAAAAATCGGGTAAAAAAAAGGAATCCTTCGACTCTGACATTATCTCTGGCCGGTAGTTACATATGCTTAATCATAGCTAAGGTTGAAAGTTTCACCAGTTTGTTCCTGAAGGCAGCGATTTAATGAATCAAAAAATTTGTCCCCTCTGCGGGTATCCAGCCAGTCTCCCGTTTCGTTGTTATACTCAAAATGAAATCCTCCGGATTTAGCGGCCAACCATAATTGTTGGGTTGGACGTTGCCGGTTTATAATAATTTGGCTGCTATTTGGCATGCTGAGGGTTAGTATGCCGGTACTCGTTTCACAATCAATATCGCTTTCATACTCATCCAATTGATCTTCAATGGAGATTAAAATGTCATCGACTAAGTCATTAAATTCGGATTCTGTCATTTTTTATCACTATTTTAATTCTTAAAAGTTTCTATTTGGGGAGCTTAGTCCATTATATCAATAATCCTATTAAAATCCGTTGCAATCTACTGCAATTCCCTTAAACACATATGGGGTCGTCCAGATTGAATGTGACTACGACAGCAATTAATTTTTCTAGAGTAGTCACATATTTTTTCTCCAGGCAAAAAAAAAGACATAACCGAAGTTATGTCTCTTTTCCTGTTATTTCAGATGGGGGGGGGTATCTGAATAACATGATGTCTATAGAGCACAAAGTGTGCCAGTTTTTAAAAGTACGAAATATATGGCATTTAGACGATGCAATATGACATATTTATAACACTTGTTGCAAATTGCAAATTGCAAATTGCAATTTGCAATTTGCACTGCAATTTAACTATTGGCAGCAGCGTTTAAACTTTTTCCCACTACCACAAGGACAGAGATCGTTACGCGATATTTTTATTCGGGAATGTTGTAATTCTCCATTAACATATTGCCATTTCCCATCTATTTTTAAAAACTGCGATTTTTCTTCAAGAACTTCCAATTTACCTTTCTGTTTAAAATAGGCTCTAAAATGTACCATGCCATTGTCATCATTAAGCTGACCTAAACGATGGTTTACTATCTCAAGAGCGAGCCATAGTATATCTTTAGAAAATTCCAGTTCGTTCGGTCGATAGTCGGGATGCCAAGTCTTTAATAAATATTCTTTATTGCTGAGACAAAAAGCAGTATAACGGGATCGCATAAGTTGCTCCGCTGTAACTGCATGTTTTTGATTGTCCAGTAGTGCTTGGCAACATTGCTGAAAAGAATGCCCGGATTTACAGGGACAAAGAGAGCCTGCCATTGTTTACAACTAATTCGGCAAAGATGATGCAATTGGATGTACGTCCAATTGTGTTAAAGCATTTTTAGGCAAATAGAGTGGCCCCTTTTGACCGCAGGCAGATAATAACAGTAAAACAGAACCAATAAGTGCAATAATTAAAGCAGCTCGCAATGAAGTTATCTTTTTGGTCATACTTGGGTCTCGTGTAGGATATAATAATTGTTAGGTAATATATTCACGACAATGCCAATTAATGCTGAATAATTACCGCAGTTTTGACTATTATATCCTACAGACTGTTAATCTTTCACCTTTACTACTGCCGGAAGCAATTTTCATTTCAACAATGGCAAAGATTAAAGAGCAACGGTCCCTAAATTTCAGGTCTGAAGTGTGCAACTGAAAACATATATTTTTCGTTGGGTGTTATTTGCCACCTTGATCCCCGTCTCTGCATTGGGATTATTTTCCACTTATTATCTGGAAACTTTGCATACCGAATCTCTTCGTCATAAAGGTCGTTTGGTCCTGGAAAAAATAACCTTGGACCTCTCGGTCAGTTTTAGGGCAGATCGGTTACAGATTATAAATCTGCTAGAAAGCCCTGCTATGCATGATTATATCCCCGTGCTGAAAACAGCTGCCGAGAACCGATTACACCCTAAGCAAGAACAATTAAATCAGCATTTGTCTCAATTCTTTGTTCAGATACAAAATATCTTTAATCATTTTCAAACCATCCGAGTCCTGGATATAAATGGCAATACCTTGCTCAAAGTTAGCAATAGTGAAATGTCACCTCTTCGATTTGAAGGTTTGTCGGCTTACCCTTTAATGGAGCCGGAAAATCCCAACCCCGATTTTTTTGAAAAATTTAGCAACTTAAGTCCAAACCATGTTTCTTTTCTCAATTATTCCTTGCATGAAGAAAATATCAACAATCCAGATAATCCCATTCCGATCCAAGAAGCCATCGTACCGATATACAATGGTATAAAACAACTAGGTTTTTTAACCGTCGATATAAGTAATCGTTATGAACATCTGCTCAGTATGGCAAAATTATTTCCCGGGCAATTATTAATTGCACAAATTGATAGTACTCTCCCTGATATCAATGGCTACATTCTGTACAAGGATAAGCAGTCCAATAATAAATACAAAAATCCTTTTAAGGAACATATTCAATATTTACAGCAACTCGATCAGGGAGTTGTTTGGGACGCGGTAAATAATCAAAGCTATGGATACTTAGCCTCGCCCAGTTTTCCGGGACATTACCACTTTATTGAGTTTTTCCCCAATCCCGATGCATTAAACTCCTGGGTAATCGCCAGTTATTCAGATGATGATCTCCTATATGGACCGTTTATCAAAATTCGTTCTGGCTTCTGGGCTTTGTTAGTTTTTGCCGTGCTCAGCGCATTATTTTTGGCAAACTCGGTAGCCCGTCGGATTTCCAATCCAATCAAAAAGCTGGCCAAAAACTTTCATATCTATGCCGAAGGAAAGAAGCCGGAAAAAACTTTTAGTGCTTTGGCCGAAATCAAACAATTAGCCATTGCCTTTGACGACATGGCTGCCACCCTGGATAACGCCAAACTGGATCGCCACAATGCCGAACAGCGAATGATCCACAGTGCCAAAATGGCGAGTATTGGACAAATGGCTGCCGGTATCGGTCATGAGTTGAATAATCCTCTGAATAATATGCTCTCCCTGAGTAAACTGATTCAACGAGAACTAGCCGATGCTAAAAAATTAACTGAAGCCGGAAAAAATAATCATGACGACCTAGTACTCATCGACCAGGATCTAGAATCGATTCAGGAAGAAATTGAACGTGCCTCAAAAATCATTCGTGGAATTCTCAACTTTGCCCGCCAACTGCCCGATTCACGCATCGGTATTTTTGATATCAATACTCTGGTTGGCAGTTGTGTCGAGTTGGTGCTTCGAGAAGCTAAACAGAAGCATGTCAATCTGAATGTTATCTCCACTGAACAAGAACCACAATATACCTCCGGTGACTTTATTAAATTACAGCAGGCCATTATCAATATTCTACAAAATGCGGTGTTTGCTTCCTTTGAAAAGCAAAATGTTGATATCTCCATCTCCTATAGCTATGAGTATGCTCAAATACTAATTAGAGACTATGGTTTAGGTTTCGACGAGGAGAAAGCCGAAAAGCTATTCGATCCCTTTTTCACCACTAAAGATATCGGTCAGGGGACCGGGTTAGGATTATCTATCGCTCTTGGTATAATAGAGGGTCATGGCGGGCAACTAAACCTGCAAAATGTCAAAGATGGTAAAGGTGCACTGGTTACCATATACTTGCCTTTAGTGGAACCTAATTAGCATGAAAAAACAACTACTCATAATTGATGACGATCCCAAAGCCGCGCGCTTAATGGAGCGCTACTTAAACGGTGAAGTCTATCAATGTCACACTTTTCAACAGCCAACTCGAGCTTTGGAGTTTTTTAAGCTACATGAAGTAGATCTGGTCATAACCGATATGTTGATGCCGGATATGAACGGTTCCGAAGTTCTGAAACAGATCAGAACCATCAATAAGCTGATTCCGGTGATTATTATTACCGCTTTTTCCAATCTGGATAATGCCATTGAAGCACTACGTTTGGGTGCTACGGATTTTATTAAAAAGCCGTTTGATATGGACGAGCTGCGTCTGAATATCGACAAAGCCCTGGATATTACCTCACTTAAAGAGGAAAACAAACGCCTCAAAGCCCGTCTTAATAAGGAAGACAAATACCGTCTGGTGGGTACCAGTCCAGCCATGCAAAAGATCTATTCATTAATAGATAAAATAAAAAATATTCGCTGTAGTGTCATTATTGAAGGCGAATCAGGAACCGGTAAGGAATTAGCCGCAAGGGCTATACATTACCAAAGCCAGGATGCCGATAAACCCTTTGTCGTTATCGACTGCGGCGCATTAACCGATACTTTATTGCAAAGTGAATTATTTGGTTATGAGAAAGGGGCTTTCACGGGTGCCAATCAGCAAAAAAAGGGACTTTTGGAGACAGCTTCCGGCGGTACTATTTTCCTCGATGAAATCTGTAATATTTCCGACAATATGCAAACCAAACTATTACGTGTAGTCCAGGAGCAACAGATTATTCGCGTCGGTGGTGTTAAAACCATTAATATTGATGTGCGTTTTGTCGCTGCAACCAACCAACCCATGGAACAGATGGTTAAAGACGGCAAGTTTCGCCACGACTTATACCATCGGTTGAATGTGATTAACCTGCAAATGCCGCCACTACGCGCTCATCTTGAAGATCTAAGTTTACTTATCGATCAATTTATCAAACGTTTTGCGAATAAATATCAACGCCATGTTACCGGTTTCGATACAAATTCACTCAGCCATCTGCAAAATTACCGCTGGCCCGGTAATATCCGCGAACTGGGAAATGTCATCGAACGTTGTGTGGCTTTGGCAGACTCTGCAACCATCTCCCTGGATGAAGTCACTATTGGTGATAATCAATCCCAGCAAAATATCGATTTTAAATGCATCGATAAAGATCTACCTACGCTTGCAGAACTGGAAAAACGCTATATCTTAAAATTACTCGAAAAGTACGATAACAATAAAGAAAAAACCAGTGATGTGCTGGGGATTAATAAAACTACCCTTTGGCGAAAGCTAAAAGCATATTAACCAGCCTTTCAAACTAAATTTCATCCTTCACATAACGACAATTATCCCGCCTGTTCTGTGACAATATGATACTAAAAGTTTATAATCCTACCTTTATTTGTAGAGACCGTTAAAGCATGCAAAATAAACCTAATTCAGAAGATACGACTCACTTTGGTTTTAATACCGTAAAGACCGAAGAAAAGGTCGAAAAGGTTGCCGAAGTATTTCATTCCGTGGCCCAAAAATATGACATCATGAACGATTTGATGTCCATGGGCATACATCGTATCTGGAAACGGATTACCATCGAGCAAAGTGGTGTACGTCGTGGTCAGGTGGTCCTTGACTTAGCCGGAGGAACAGGTGATCTGACCGCTCGCTTTTCCCGTATCGTGGGTAGCAGCGGTAAAGTGATTCTAGCTGATATCAATGACTCGATGTTAAAGGTCGGACGTTCTCGTTTAGTCGATCGAGGAGTGGTCGGTAATGTCGATTATGTACAGGCAAATGCTGAATGCTTACCATTTCCGGACAATAGCTTCGACTGTATCACCATGGCCTTCGGTTTGCGTAATGTGACCGATAAAGATGCTGCATTACGCTCCATGTATCGGGTATTAAAACCCGGCGGGAGACTATTAGTATTAGAATTTTCCAAACCTATTGCTCCCGGATTAGCACCGGTATACGATTTCTACTCCTTTAAGATTCTTCCGGCAATAGGTAAGACCGTCGCCAACGACGCAGAAAGCTACCGATATTTGGCCGAGTCTATCCGCATGCACCCGGATCAGGAAAACCTTAAAGAAATGATGGAAAATGCCGCTTTTGAACGAGTCAGCTATCATAATATGAGCGGCGGTATTGTCGCGTTACACAAGGGATTTAAATTTTAAATGTCGGAAACTAACGGACGAGTAATTTTAGCTCCGCTAATGGCGGCAATCGAGGTGGCCATAAATCAATATTTGGCACTCGATCCCGACAGTCCGAAAATGCTACAGCAAATCAATGGAAAAGTAATCAAACTGCATGTTACGTCACCACAGTTGGAACTATTCCTATTGCCTGCTCATAATTCCATCCAGGTATTAAACAATTATCAAGATTTGCCCGATACCACCATCAGTGGAACACTTTTCGCCTTTATGAATATGGGTGTTGCGGCCGAGCATGAGAAAAATCAGGCGGTGTTTAGCGGCAAGATCAATATTGACGGCGACATTCCTTTGGGACAAAAGTTTCAAGCCCTATTTGAAAATCTGGATATCGATTGGGAAGAGCATCTATCGCATGTTTTTGGCGATATCATTGCCCATAAACTGGGGAATCTGGGCCGACAATTTTTTAGCTGGGGTAAACAAAGTCATCATAGCCTGGCGATGGATGGAGCCGAGTTTCTTCAGTATGAAACTCGAGATTTACTGGAAAAACGGGAAGTGGCTGAATTCCTTAAGCAAGTTGACACTCTGCGGAGTGATGTTGACCGCATCGAGGCTCGCATTAGGCGACTATCTAATTCTCTAAATCAGAAATGTTCTATATGAAACCCATTCAACAGTTTTTACGTTTGATTTTTATCACACGCGTACTACTACGCCATGGATTGGATGAATTGGTTTTATCCACACATCTGTTCCGTCCCATCCGCTTTGCACGCTTTTTTTCTCCGGCCAGTTGGAGTAAAAAAATTCTAGCTCGCTCTCGGGGACAACGTATTCGCGAAGCTTTAGAAGATTTAGGCCCCATTTTTGTAAAGTTTGGACAAATTTTATCCACTCGCCGTGATCTATTGCCAGACGACCTGGCCGATGAGTTAGCCAAACTTCAGGACCGGGTTCCTCCTTTTGATGGCCAGGCTGCGATAAAGATTATCGAGGCCGAGTTTAAGCTTCCCATTGATCAGGTTTTTCAGGAATTCGAAACCACACCACTGGCATCCGCATCAATTGCTCAGGTCCATTGTGCCACCCTTTTGAACGGTAAAAAAATCGTCGTCAAAGTGGTACGTCCCGGCATTGAAAAAGTGATTCGCAGGGACATCGCTCTGTTGTATATTCTGGCTGGAAAAGTTGAACAATTCTGGGCTGATGGCCGCCGCTTACGTCCCACCGATGTGGTGGCGGAGTTTGAAAAAAACCTTATCGACGAACTGGATCTGCTCCGCGAAGCAGCCAATGCCTCCCAGCTAAGACGTAATTTTCTAGACTCAGATATTCTCTATATACCGGAAATCGATTGGGATCATTGCCGTAAACGGGTAATGGTAATGGAACGTATTCATGGTACCCCAGTAACTAATATTGATGATCTGAAAAATAAGCATGTTAATTTGAAACAACTCTCCGAGATGGGCGTTGAAATTTTCTTTACTCAGGTATTTCGAGACAATTTTTTCCATGCCGATATGCATCCAGGGAATATTTTTGTTTCCGATGAAGGACAGTATATCGCCATCGATTTCGGCATTATGGGTAGTTTGAGTATCGACGACCAACGTTATCTGGCGGAAAATCTCCTGGCCTTTTTTAATCGCGATTATTATCGCGTCGCGGAATTGCATGTTCAATCCGGTTGGGTTCCTGCCAATACCCGGGTAGATGATTTTGAGTCTGCTATCCGTTCAGTCTGCGAACCCATTTTTGAAAAACCTCTGCATGAAATTTCTTTTGGACAATTATTGTTGCGACTGTTTCAGACTGCACGACGTTTTAATATGGAAGTGCAACCGCAACTGGTATTATTGCAAAAAACCTTGCTAAATATTGAAGGCTTGGGACGTCAGCTTTATCCGCAATTGGACCTCTGGCAAACTGCCAAACCTTTTCTGGAAAACTGGATGGATGACCAACTTGGTTTTCCCTCTTTTAGCCGTCGAGTCAAAGCTAATGCACCATTATGGCTGGAACAAATACCGGAATTTCCCGGTTATGTTTTTGATATTGCCAATCAGCTTAAGCATGGTGAATTGAAAATCAATCATCATAGTGAACAGTTAACGCAGCTACAACAACAAAACAAAGAAAATGGTCAACGTACCATATGGGCGATTAGCAGTGCAGGATTTATGGTGAGTGGCATACTATTATATGGTCAGAGTAACTCAACCATAATGAGTAGTGTTGGTGCGGTTGTGGCAACAGTTGGAATTGTATTAAGTCTGTTTGCCGTATTTAAACGTTAAGTTTGCCCATATAGCCTTGCCTTTAATACACAAGGCTATACCGATAGTATTTATAAAACTCGTTTGACCGTATTTAAGAGCTGCTCAGGATTAAAAGGTTTAACCAACCAACCAGTAGCACCGGCACTTTTACCAGCCATCTTTTTGTCTGTACTGGCTTCGGTGGTTAACACCAATATAGGTACAAATTTATAGTTGGCTTCTTTACGAAGTTCTTTTGTAAACGTTAAACCATCCATGCCCGGCATATTGACATCGGTAAATACCAAGTCATATTTTTGCCGTTTGGCTTCCATTAATCCCTGATTTCCGTCTGATGCCTCCGCAGTTTCAAATCCTGCGCCTTTAAGCGTAAAGGTAATCATCTGACGCATCGAGGTCGAATCATCAACAACCAAAATTTTTTTAGCCATTATTATTCTCTTTATTTCCCATTGATCAAAAAATGAACGATTATAGTGAATTATTGTAGTAAAAAATTCAAGTGTTTTTATATCCCAAGCTAAACCATTCTGATAATAATTCCTATACTTGCCAATCGATTGTTTCCTGGCCACTCTCTTGCAGGAAAGAATTGATTTTTGAAAAAGGTTTGCTGCCAAAAAATCCTCTATAAGCAGACAACGGAGATGGATGGGGGGATTTTATGATTAAATGTTGTGGATTATTTATGATCTGTCCCTTACGTTGGGCATAAGCCCCCCACAAAACAAATGCGATAGGTCGTTCAGATTGATTCAATAAGGCAATAATATGATCGGTTAATTGTTCCCAGCCCATACCTTGGTGGGAATTAGGCTTACCTGCTTCGACAGTTAAGACACTATTAAGTAATAATACCCCCTGCTCAGCCCAACTTTGCAAATATCCATTTTGATTCTGAATGCCAAGATCATCCTGCATTTCTTTATAGATATTGATCAATGATTTGGGTATAGGCTTAACCTCTGGCATTACTGAAAAGCAGAGTCCATGTGCATGTCCTGGTGTAGGGTACGGGTCTTGCCCCAATATAACTACCTTTACATCTTCATATGGGGTGCTGTTTAAAGCATTAAACCAAAGATGGGAATCAGGAAATATGGTTTTTCCGGACTGTTTCTGTGCCCGTAAAAAATCTCTTAGCTGATGAATATAAGGGCGTTCAAATTCATCCAATAATTTATTTTTCCAGGAGTCTATTAATTTTAACCGTTCATTCATCTATTTGTTTACACCATTTTAGTGAAAATGGTGGTAATTATATTATCCAATGCAAATTCTTTTCAATACGCTCCTGAATAATTTGCTTGGCCTTGCGACTATTTGATCGGTTAACTTCTTGTTCGGGCTTATCACCGAGAATAACAATTCCACCTTTACTACTGGGAACAATTATTCCCGAATAGTTTTGATCGAACAACACTAATGGTTTCGATATTTTTTCATATGGAAGCAACAATACCGTAATCAATTCCGACTCAGTACGCACAACCAGATGCAATCCCATATTTTTACCGATAATACAGCGTCCTAAGTAACTGACATTGCCGATAGGATCGGAAAGTTTACCGCCCATCGATGCTAACATAGTGTTCACATCCACCTTTGAATATTCTTGAAAAGTATCCAAAGCATGGGAGTCTTCATAAAGATGCGTTAATACCGCTGTTTTTAATTGCTCGTTATCAGTATTTACATTTAAATTAATATTGAATAAAGCGATTAACGCGACCATGACTGCAGCAATAGCAGCCGCAAAGGCATAACCAAATTTTTTAGACGCCTTGCTTTTTTCTTTTCCTTGCTGCGATAGAATTATCTTATCAGCCAGATTTTCAGGAACTGGGATCTGCATCGCTTGATATAATTGTTGCTCAAAATTCAACTGCTCGAGTAGAAATCTTCTATTCTCATCACTAAAATCTTTACTCAACTTTTCTTTGTTGCTGGAAGGGTCAATAACTGCTTGACGCCTAAAATCTAAATCATCCATATAGTGTTACCTCATAGCTTAAGGACCTTTGGAGGTGATTTTTTATTTCTAAAAATTTTATTAAAAAATATTTGAAATAAAATCCTAATCGCCTGGGTCTTTGTTTGTAACTGTTTTTATGAAGCCAATCGGAGAATAAAAAAGATTGCCTCTTATAAGTTAGCAAAGATATATTGCTATAAAATCAGTTAGTTAAACAAAAATTTTATTTTAGTATTGATCTATTAAGCTGATAGTCTATATTCTCAGTTAGGCTTTAGGACTCTTGTCTATTCAGTGAGATATGGCATATACTCTTGAGTGTCTTTTTTTATTTTAGGCAATAAATATTTACAACAACAAGGAAACACAAATGAAAATCAAACAAACTTTATTCGTTGCAATCGCTGCATTCGGTTTAGCTTTAGCGTCAGGTTCTGCTTTTGCCGGTAAGCCCGGTTTCGAAAAATGTACCGGTATTGCTAAAGCAGGTATGAACGACTGCGGTACTAGCAAGCATGCTTGTGCTGGAATGGCCAAAACCGATAACGACGCTGAAGAATGGGTTTACGTGCCTGAAGGTACTTGTGCAAAGATTGCCGGCGGAAAAGTTAAAGGAAAATAAATCCTAACTTTAATGGAATCGAAAAGGGTAATAGGGAGAAAACTTATTACCCTTTTTTTATCTACCCGAACCACCTAAATCCGACTTTTTCAGCTGGCTTGGGTATAAACTAAGATAATAAAAGACACAATGTAGCAATGGAAAATAGAGTTGTTACATGACCAAAAGGAATTCTATTATGGATTTAATCAAAAAACTTATCTTTGATCGAGCCGATTGGGTTATACCCGCGTTCGAACTCGGTGTGCGGCTGTATATATTTAAAGTATTTTTTATGTCCGGTCTGACAAAAATTCAGTCCTGGCAATCGACTATAATGCTGTTTGAATATGAGTATGCTGTACCTTTTATTCCTCATAAAATCGCGGCGGTATTAGGAACCGGAGCTGAATTAATTTTTCCCGTGTTAATTTTATTAGGATTCCTAACACGACCGGCTGCCATAGGATTGTTTTTCTTAAATGCCATGGCAACTTATGTTTATACACAATTAGATTATTTTAACTATACCGGTTTAGCCGATCATTTATTGTGGGGAGCGATGTTATTGGCATACGCGATTTCCGGTCCTTTAAAACTCTCTATCGACTCAATTATTACCAAACGTTTTAATCAATCAGGTTCGCAATAAAGAGAATTAACGAAAAGACAGCATCAAATATAAGATTCCGGTTCAGCTATTCTTGTTGTTCGAGAGGATGATTGCTATGATTAATGGCATCATTTAAATAGTTTTAAGGTGGATAATTATGTTTGATGCTGAACGTGTATTAGGTAGCTTGCTGAGCAATGTTACCGGTAGCAAAGGCAATATATTAGGTGGTATCTTAGGTGGGAAAAATGCGAATAAAGCCGCCATTGGCATGGGCGTGGTCGGACTGGCCATAGCTGCTTACGAACACTATAGCAATAGCCAAGGGCAACCCTCTCGACAATCAACGCCAGCACCCTCAAATGCTCAGGTCAGTAGTGCTCCACCACCGCCACCAGTTTCTTCATCGACATCTGCAGCTCCTCCTCCTCCACCACCGCCATCGGGAAGTCATGCACCGGCACAACAATCTTCGCTTTTATTAATACAGGCTATGATTGCTGCCGCTAATGCCGATGGCTTTATCGACGATGAAGAAAAGAACAATATTCTGGAAAATCTTAAGCGTGCCGGAAGTGATGCCGAAGGAATAAATTACTTCCAACAATTATTGATCAATCCACCCGGACTGGAAGCAATTGTTAGCCAAGTTCAAAATAATGAGATTGCACAACAAGTCTATATGGTATCGTTGCTAACCATTCGCGTGGATACTGCCGATGAACAGCGCTATTTAGATGACTTGGCCATGAAATTAGGCCTGAATATCGACCAAGTACAACAATTGGAACAGCAATTCAAACAATCATAATTAACGAGGGGGTTTTATGCCGTTTGCAATAAAGAAATATTTCACCGTTTTACTCTTAAGCCTAGTTTATTCGACCAGCTTTGCAGAATGTGAAATCAGTTATGATCTGGCTGGAGACGGGACGCTATCACTACCTTGTGTTGAACTATTAAATGCCCCGAATCGTACTGTATACCAAGCTGAATTAAAATTAATTGACAGTCAAAATCTTCTTTTTAAATTAGATGGTTATAGTGTCTTAAGCACGCTTCCCAGTGCGACAGGAGCCCTATATGATGGCTCTACCGGTACGCTATCCATTCCTGTTCTAGCCTTAAAAAATGGCAATCAAACACAAAACTATAGTGTCACATTAAGCATGAATAGCGATGGTTTATTTGCTGTGTCCTCTGCTTCTCCCAGTTCAAGTTCAGGAGGTAATAATGCCCCGGTTGCAGAAAATATTTCTCTAAGTGCCGATCCCGATCTGCCTTATCAGGAAATTAATCTTATCGCGACCGATAGTGATGGCGATACTTTAGTGTACGAACTATTAAGCGCCAGTAGCGGTGACGGCTATACTCTGGCCTATATTAATCCCATGGTGGCAAAAATATATGTCACCCTGGCTTCCGACTTTAACGGAACGATAAATCTTTCCTATCGAGCCAGCGACGGCAGTAATTTCAGCGATCCAGCCACGATTGCCATCAGTGTCGGCAGTTCCACTGAACAGCGTGGAACCGGTATGACGATTATCGATGCTCAAACCTATGCGCAATTTGATACCAGCTATCTGGATAGCGGACTACTCGGAGCCCCAAATGCACAACCCACTTTGCCCAGTTCAATCGATCTAAGCGCCAATTTTCCAATTCCCGGCAATCAAGGACGGCAAAATAGCTGTGTCGGTTGGGCCACAGCCTATGCAATGAAATCCTATTTCGAACGCTTGGAGAATCAATGGTCACTCAATACCAATGACCACCTGTTTAGTCCTGCGTTTATCTACAACCAGATCAATCGTGGTAAAGATGTTGGCTCATTACCCAATGAAGCTTTGGATTTAATGATGAATACCGGTTCCGCCACATTAAATAGTATGGATTACACGCAATCGGACTATCTGACTCAGCCCAGTAATGCCGCCTTTTCCGAAGCAGCCAATTACAAAATTAAATCCTGGGAAGTACCGCGTAGCCTGAATGATATCAAGGCAGCTTTAGCAAACAATCTACCCGTTGTGATAGGGATAGGGATTTATGAATCATTTAACTTTGTTAGTGGAACCGATGCGGTATACAACACTGCCATCGGCCAGCCCTTGGGTGGTCATGCGGTTACAGCCGTTGGCTATAATGATAATAAGTACGGCGGTGCCTTTAAAGTGATCAACTCTTATGGTCAAAACTGGGGTGACGGAGGTTATTTCTGGCTTCCCTATTCATTTGCCACCAGTACCCCTGCCGGTCAAAATCAGCCCATACTACTAGCAGCCTTTGTGGTAAAAGATGCCGATAATCCAACCAGCAGCAATACTAGTACTGATACAAGTACTAATCCCACCACGGTAACCGAACCAACGCCAAGTGGTAACCTTCCTAATCTGGAGGTTCAAAACTGGACCTTTAACTATGAAGGCAAACCCGGAGGTCAAGGCTTATTACAGTTTCAAGTTGCCAATACCGGCACTGCTACTGCACCGGCAGGAACCATTATAGCCCTGATGTTGTCTTCCGATAGTACCATCAATAGTAATGATAACTTGGTTGTGTACGAACAGATTCCTTTTGATCTGGCACCCGGCGAATATGTCTATCGTGATGCCAATAGTGCTATTTCATTCAACCTTCCCTCGCAACTTTCCAGTGGTACTTACTATACCGGTTTATGGGTAGATGCACAGAACCAATTGGCGGAAAGCAATGAAAATGACAATATTTCCTATGCCGATAGTACCTTGCAAATATCCAATGACTCAGCCGATCTGCAGATTGATACCTGGTATACGGAATGGGATACTAACGGAACCGGTTACCTCATTTATCAAGTGAGTAATGTCGGTAATAGTGCGGCAGCAGCAGGCTGGGACTTAAACCTGGTATTAAGTTCCGATGCCACCATTGGCAATGGTGACGAAGTATCACTATTTACCGAATATAGCATTGCCCCTATGGCCTCCGGCCAATACGTATTCCGTGATATTAATAGCTTGGGCATCTACAGCCTCTATACCACGGCGAATGGTTTTTCGGTCCCGAGTGGAACCTATTATATGGCGCTGTGGGTAAATGCTAGTGGAGTTATTAGCGAATCGGCTACTAATAATAATATTTCTACTAGTGGCAGTACCGTAACTATCAATAGCTTCCGTTCCCGCTCACAAGGTGGCAAGGCATATAACGGTAAACAATTACCTTCACAAGTGGTTATGCACAAGGTGGAAATCGTGGATAACAACGGTAAACGCAGCTTGCGCCTGTTAGATAGAGAAATTGAAAACCGACAATTACCTAAACAAACCAAAGCAGCTAATCCAGCTGTATTTCCTTTAACAAAAGGTAAGGAAATGCCGAACCAGTAATTTTATACTCAGAACTTGTCATATCCACATTCAAGCTACAACGAATGTGGATTTGCAAAATCTCATTCGTAATCAATTTATTTATAGGACTATTAACCATGTCTACTTGGTATTTTAGCTACAATGGCCAACAAATGGGCCCACTTTCTCATGCCGATGCCGTTACTCAGGCCAATAACAACCCTGGAGGTCATGCTTGGAGAGAAGGATTTGCCGAGTGGTTGCCCATTGCCCAAGTTAACGAACTGCAAAATCAACAATTGGCACAGCACATTGCACCTCCTCCAGTTAGCCACATGACCTCAGATGAAATTGATTTCAAAATTCATGGTACCGAAATGCAATTTGTCGAAATCGAGCTGGACCCCGGAGAAAGTGCTGTTGCCGAGGCCGGAGCGATGATGTACAAAGATGCGTCAATTGAACTCAATACCGTTTTTGGTGATGGATCATCCAACGATAATGCCGGTGGTTTTATGGATAAATTATTGGGTGCCGGTAAACGTTTGGTCACCGGTGAAAGCCTGTTCACCACCGTGTTTACTCACCAGGGTCAGGGCAAAGCTCACGTGGCTTTCGGTGCACCATTTCCAGGCAATATTATCCCGGTCACCCTAACTAATGTCGGTGGTGTTTTAATCTGTCAAAAGGATAGTTTTCTCTGTGCTGCTCGCGGTGTCAGTATCGGTATCCATTTTCAGAAAAAGATCCTAACTGGCCTATTCGGCGGTGAAGGTTTTATAATGCAACGCCTGGAAGGTGACGGCATGGTCTTTGTCCATGCCGGAGGAACCATAGTCGAACGCGATCTAAAACCAGGAGAAACCCTACATATCGATACCGGCTGTGTTGTCGCCATGACCCAGGAAGTTCAATTTGACGTTCAGCAGGTAGGCGGTATTAAATCAGCTCTATTTGGTGGGGAAGGCTTATTTTTTGCCAGAGTCCAGGGACCGGGAAAAATTTGGATGCAATCCCTGCCATTTTCACGCCTTGCCGGTCGTATGTTGGCGGCAGCACCTCAACGCGGAGGAAGCAAAGGTGAAGGTTCGGTATTAGGAGGTATCGGCAATTTAATTGATGGAGATAATTTTTAAACATGTCTGCCTAATGTTGGAATCGACTTGTTTTAAAAGTTCTCAAATAAAATTGTAATAGCAGTGTGGTTTTATTTTTTCCTGATTACCCATAATGCTCAGCCATTTTTAAGAGCCGAACTGGCATAGGTGGAGTTCGCAATGCCACAAAGGCAAAACGAGGTAAAATATCCTTTAGCCGGTATCTTCGATTAAATCGATAGCAAAACTCAGCATGATAACGGGGTAAATGCTTTGCCCATCGTTTTATTTCAGTCAGTTGGAATCCTTTGACAACATTCATGTTCATTGAAATCTGATGATGACAGTGATTGCATTGATACACTTTACAGCTTTTTAGCGTGCAAAAGCTTTTTGAACCACATCCAGGGCAAGTAAAACCATCTGGCCATTTCCAATTAAATAAAGCTTAAATCATCTCAATTTGGTAGTTTTACGACGTTCAGGAAATAAGATATTCTGAATAATATTTGGCTGAAACAAACATAATACGGAAGTTAGTTTACTCAAATGTAAAAAAGGTTTAAATCAAAAGATAGGTTTTACAATCTGATTAAATGTCCATATAGATATACAAATATAAAACATTGAAGTATTCTTTAATCAACTATCTTGGCATACGAGTTGATTTAGAATGAATAATCGGACTGGTAATATTATATGGGAACGTCAATATAACCATACTGCTCATAGAAGGAGACTAAAACGATTATATAAATATTATTTTGCTCCGGTAGTTTTGATTGCTGTACTAACGGCTTTTTTAAAGGGTATAGGAGAAGGATTAGGAGTTATTTTAGTCTTTGGTAGCATTGGTGGACTATTCTTGCTTTGGTTCTGGTTAATTGGGTTAAACCAGAGAATGAATCCAACCATTACAGAGGATGGTGATTATCTATACTGTGGTCGTACAAAGGTGAAAATGGAGCAGATTACGGCCTTTAGCACTTATATGCTATCTGGAGCCAGCATGCTTGTTCAAAGTGGGTCAGGTACTACATGGTCTAAGGGTGGGAGTGCAGGATGCGCTGTCTTCCTATTAAGTGATCAAGAAAAGGTACGTTTCAAATGGCCAAATATAGAAAATGAGGATCTTGAAAAAGTAAAACTGGCACTTGATAGTGTGTTACCAAATAAGTGGCGTCCCGCCGAAAATATTCCCATGTCTTAAAAGGAAATGTATTGTATTGGTAAATACTCGATGTTTTCAATTACTTTCATTTTGCTAGTGTGAAATAAATATTAAAGAATGAAATTAAACTAAATCATGAAAAATACTCGAAAATATGCCTATGAGTTTAAAATTTAATTTTGATTTGACTGATTAAATTATTAGTGGATGGGCTATATCTCTGCTAGTGGCTATAATCTTTATCACAGCTTCATCCAGAATAGACTGATAACTAAATATCATGAATTTTTTATTATTGCAGTAACGATACGCCATGAAATCCGTTTTCATCAGCTTGTTGCTAATGTTTGCCTATGTGAACAGTGTTATTTTCACGGGCCTTCTACTGTATCCTGAATTGCCACGCTTTGTCAGTGTCCTGGTGGTGTTCCTTGTAGTTCCTATCGCTCTGGTTTTTGTCTTCCGCTATTTGGCCCGTGTGCTGATTGTGCACTTGGAACTAAAAGTCCAGGACGAAGAGCAGTTGACCTCTCCACTGCCAATATTTGCAGTCACTCTGGCACTGCCGATGATTATTGTTCTCTTTGCTGATTTTTCCGGGGGAAACTATCTGCAACTGATACAAAACGCGCTTATTAAAGATGTTTCAATCATAGATGCTGAAAACTATACCGATGCCGGATACGTGGAGTTTAAAGATGGAAAGGTCGACTTAACAAAAGCCGGATTCAGCCAGAGCAGGACTGGTAGTAATAATGGAAGTACCCGATCGATAACTCTGCATTCATACTACGTTTATCCTGTTGTAGCCAGGGACTGGAGGTCGAACATGCCAATTTCTATCTGGTTATGCGAGTCAGTCTCTAATCCGGAATCAATGCCAACGAAATACAGAGTGTATCCAAAGATTCCGGGACTGGTACTCAAGAAAGTGCAGGGTATACCTATCCAGGATCCCTATGCTATCCATAGTTATGGTGAGGCTATCGAAAACGCCACCAAACGATACAAAATCCAATCAGTTCCAAATCCCTTGCTGCTGGCTTATAAGGATATTCCATATCCGCAGTTGCTTGAAAAGCAGCGCGTACGCTTCTTTGTCTTTCTTAGTGTTGTCAATATACTCTGGGTTGGCGGTTTTGGCTTTCTTATCATCAGGGATTTTAAAAGAAAACAACTGCAGGATGAGAAGCCAAACGAACTGCAAAGCAGAGATTTACACCAACAACCTTCGAGAAGTATTCAGAAAACGCAACAGCATCCGTGGTCAGGAATGCAAGCCGTTCTCGCCTCAGTATTTGTATTTTCAGTGGAAGATCTGTCTTCGAACCGACTTGGCAGAATATCGGCAGAACAAAAGTTTCGTATGCAAAAGAATAATACTGCCAATAACCGATTTGCATGGGGGGTGTTTGCTGCTATTTTTGGCGTAGGTTTTCTCGGTTTCTCAGCAGCAATCATTCAGAATGATGAGATGGGGATTGATGCCTTACCATGGTATTTCGTAGCAGTTGGTTTTTTTGCTCTGATCTTGTGGGCCAATATGTTATTTCATCAATATCGCCTGAAGCGTACACATGAAAAAGGCATTGCCAGGGCTGTGAGTGGAACAATCAGTTTATACAGTAAGCGTGTGGAAAGATCGACAAATTATTATTTCACTATCAACGGACAAAGGTTCCAGATTGAACAGTTCAAACAGTTCAATGCATTGAAAAAGGAGGAGTTGGCAGGTCAGGAAGCAACCATGTATATCTCATCACCATGGAAAAGTATTCTTTCTGTTGAATTACACAAAAAATAGGAAAAGTTAGCGATTTCGATATCCTTAGGCTTTAATATTGAAGATTAAATTATTTGTTATTACTCTGAACGACCGTTTCAGGGCAATATCAACTTTTAACAACACGAATTATTGAATGACTGCTATTTTCAGATCAGAAAAAAACTTCCATGTCTAAAAATGGACCGGAATGTGATTGAAGCGGGTATTGACTCAAAAAAGACTGAAAGGTCACTATGAGTTGTTAGCAGTCATTCGGGGAATTTTCTATATAAACTCACCAAATCATAAAATATAATCTTTTGGAGAAAAGATTATATTTCCTTTAATGACATCAGTAATTTAATAGTCGGTCATTTTAGGCAGCAAGTACTATCGCTCGATCATCTAATAGCTCTATATCGCTGAGCAATCCTGCCAAATCGATTTGGGGATATTTGAACAAAAGAAAGGTTTGTCACCAAGCCACAGCAGATTGTTAGAGCCATACCCAATTGAAATTAACAACATGTGATAATTTATTGTCTAGAAATGATTTCACAAATTTTCATAACCTCTTTAAGAGTATGCCTTCTTGATATCGCACGCATATCTTCTCTTATTTGCTTGAGATAATTACTTTCAGAGGACCACTGCAGGGCAAGTATGAGTCTTTTTAAATTCTAAGCTATTAATTTTATCTACCTCCTTGTAAAGCATTTTGGATGCATGCAACCCAAACGTTAGCATTATGCTGCACTAGATGAGCTGCTATTTTGTTTACGATTAGTCACATCAGAATGTGAGTAGCTTATAAATACTGGCATATGAATTTCCTACCAAATAGTTTTTACGTGTTTGTAAGCAATGATTTTTTCATCGCCAGTTATCAAAGGTGCAGATAAATGTCTTGCTAGTGCTGTAATTATCCTATCTGCGGGATCTGGGTGAAACTCACCTGGTAACCTTACCGATTGAATAGCTACAATGTTATCCATTGGAATAAAAGTAACTTTTTCAATTAATTCCACTGTATTTATCCAGTCGTCAATATCCATAGTAAGCGATAAGCGACCTTTTTTAATAAGCAGGGCAATTTCCCAAGTGGTTATAGACGAAATTAATATTTGCCCATCGTCTCTTGATAGTTCTTTGTTGATCGATTCAAGAGCTTTGCTGGAAAGTTTTTTATTACCACTTACCCACCAGATTAGTGCGTGAGTATCAAGAACGATCAATTTAAAACCTCCCAATCCTCTAGACCCACAGGTTCATCAGGCTCAACATATTCGGTAACACTTCCTCTTAATGTTTGAAGAGGATCATTGTCTTTTGGAATATATTTTCGTACTTCAATAGTTGGCTTGCCATGATCCGTAACGATTATCGAATTATTGGTTGTTTCAACTTCACGAAACATTTCCAAAGCCTTTGCCTTAAATTGAGATTTTGAAACTTCACTTTGCATAAAAAATACCATAGTCATATAACTGCAGTCATAATTATACCAAAAATAATGGCCATGTTAAATAGTCATATTTGAAACAAAAAATTAAGGGGTCCAAAAAATTAAGTCATTAAGGGGTGTAGATCTACCTCAGAGCATAAAATCAATTACTTAGAAAGCATTTTTAGCCATTTTTGATAAACCATACTGTATTTTCATCCATAAAAAAAGCACCATCTGTTTTGCGACAAGAAATAAATTTCCATAACAGAGGTGCTTTGTATGTCACTATCTCATGCTACTTTGAACAATTCAAATACTGTACACCAGCCACTACGCTGGCTCATTTATTAGAGAATGTTAACCAAATTCTGAACCGAGCACGTGGTGAAATGTTTGCCCTCTTAGAGCAAGAACTTCATCAGGCCGTTGCCGAAGCAGAGCGCCAGTGTATGCAACAGTTGATGGAAGAATTTGATTGGGATTACCCTCGCTTTAATTCCGGCGGTTAACATTATGTTTATTCGTCACGCAGTATAAGCGTTATATGACCTTGGCGGGAGAAGTCACCATTGAGCGTACATTATACCGAACCGAGCGTAATGGGCCGACTTATTGTCCACTGGAGTTAAATACGGGACTGATTGAAGGATTTTGGACACCCCAAGCGGCAAAACAGGCGATTCATTTGGTGGGTCAATTAACCCCGGTAGAAGCGGAAGGTATTTTTAAGGAATTTGGATTAATGGCTCCG
>Ga0209475_10001519_pt1 | contig 28941 bp, 18 predicted proteins | sample tdDd471_FD_187128 | JGI IMG/M metagenome (GOLD analysis project Ga0209475, IMG submission 187128) | Marine sediment microbial communities from the Atlantic coast under amendment with organic carbon and nitrate - tdDd47.1 (SPAdes)... | ecosystem: Environmental > Aquatic > Marine > Coastal >... | reverse complement strand
TCTCGAACTCGGAAGTGAAACAGGTCATCGCCGATGATAGTGTGGGAGTTCCCATGTGAAAGTAGGTCACTGCCAGGGTTTAACACTGAAAAAAGCCATAACAGCACTGTTATGGCTTTTTTTTTGGCTGAACTAAAACAAACCTTGCTGACTTAATTTTCCAATTTTTTGTTTTACTTTGTTTTCCGAAAAAAGTTATAGCTTTAATTTAAAAAAATCAAAGTTAACTTTTTCTCCATTGCACCAGATATCGTGACTAATGTAGTAATAAGATATAATGTTACGGACTAAAAACTCAAACTGTCATAATTCTATGGATGAATATCAATTTTTTAAAAAACTATGTGAAAATAAATCTTTAGATACAATTAATTTCAAAGTAGAAAAAAAAATACAAGAACAATATTTTCAGTCGTTAAAAAACAAAGGATTAAACATAAGCTATAATGGTTCGACCTTTACTCTTAATGAAAAGTTAATCCCCCTGGATAAGGACAAGATAGAATCGAATATTTCATCTCTTGGCTTATCTTTTAATCACAAAATAAATATTTTATACCAGACGACATCAACTAATATCGAAGTTAATAAATATAATGATACTGCGGAGTTCACAATATTACTGGCTGAATATCAATCTTTAGGAAAAGGGAGACGTGGTAATCAATGGATCTCTCCTCTAGGAAAAAATATCTATTTAACAATAAAATTTAAACAAAAATTAGTCAAAAATATATCACGATTTCCCATAGATATCGCTACCATAATTGCTGATAAGTTTTTTGACTTTGGAATAAAAAATATAAAAATAAAGTGGCCTAATGACATTTATATTAATAACTCAAAACTTGGTGGAGTTATTGTTGAACGAATCTTCGGTGTTAAAAATCAAGCTTCGTTGATATTAGGAATTGGCTTAAATGTAAATATGGACGATAAAGATCAGGCTAATATTGATAAACAAATAACTAGCTTAAAAAAAGGTTTAGCAGTTAATTACTTTGATAGAAATATTTTATTAGCACATCTACTAACGGAATTGACCCAAGCGATAAAAACGAATTTTTCATCAAAAAAAGACTCAATAAAAACAAAATTTGAGAAATATAATCTTTTAACAGGACAAGAGTTATTCATAAAACTAGACAATAAAAAAATTTTTGGCAAGTATGTTGATATAAATGATGACGGTTCATTAAAAGTGTTTTCAAACAACAAATATATGGATCTATATGCTGGTGATGTTTCAATAAAAGGTTGGAATAATATATGAATCACCTATTAGTTGATGCCGGAAATACTTTTTGTAAAATCGCATTATATGATGATAGACATAACAAGCTAATCTTAGAAGAGAAGTTTCCATATAAAAATATCGATACTTTTTTTAAAAACACTTTTAAAGATTTAGCAATTTCTTCATTAATGATATCTAATGTAAATAATCAAGAATTTGATAATTATATTGATTCTATTGCTCGGAAATACTGGAATATTTCTCCTAAATTTTTTAAAAGTTATAATTGCCGAGGGAAATTAAAAAGCCAATATGATGATATTAATGCGTTAGGCTGCGATCGTTGGGCAGCGATGGTGGCAATTTTATACAAAAAAAACATCCAAAATTTTTGTGTTATAGATTGTGGAACGGCAATCACCATCGATCTCGTAATTGACTCCTGTCATATTGGCGGATTAATCGCGCCTGGAATATATACAAGTTTTAAATCATTAAATCAAAATACAGCGAACCTCCCCATATTAAGTAATGTAGAACAAATAGATCATATTGGTTTTATTGGTAAAAACACTCAGGACTGTATTCGCACTGGAGTAATAAAGCAAACCTTGGCGTTGATAGAATATACAGTTTTAGGTTATAAAAAACTCTATAATACGAAAATAGCGGTATATATTACCGGTGGTGATTCAAAGTTAATATATAAACTCACCAAAATAGATATGTTTGTTAAAGAAAATTTAGTCATAGATGGGTTACAAATGGCAATAAAGCATGAATTGGTTGTTTAGTTAATTATGCGAATAATATTTATAGTTTTATTAATAATTAATATTGGATTTTTAATATTTAATCTAAATAAGGAACCACAGGAATTATCCAATATAGATCGTAAAGAACACAATATCGTTTTATATTCAGAGTCGAATGAAGACCATCGTATTGAAAAAAGCCCAGATAGCCTAGTTAGGCCGGATAAAGAAAAATCATCCCAAAAAGTTGAGGAGCATACTACAAATACAGCTCTTCAGATAAATGAAGATGATAAAGTTATAGAACGGTTGTTTTCAGAAGTTGATTTACAAAGTAAAACTATCATAAATAATCAATCACAATTTCAGAAAAGCGAATCGGGAGAAGAATACAATTGTTTTATCCTTGGCCCCACTCTTCACACTAAAAAACTGCAAACTTTAAAAAATAAAATTAGAGATAAATATAGTACAGTTTTTTTTAGTATTTTTGAACAAAAGGGAACCACCTACTATCGTATTTATATACCACCGTTAAAAAGTATATCTGATATTAGAGTAGCGCAAAAATTACTTAGTGAAAATAATTTAAGTGATCATTACGTCATGAATCAGGGTGATAAAAAAAATGCTATTGCTCTGGGAGTATTTAGGATAAAAAAAATAACGGATAATATTGCCAAAAAGGTAAACGATCTTGGTTACCAAGTAGTTGTGGAACCTATTTTAGAAGCTGAAAAAATACAATATTTTTTAAAAATACATACCTCGAAAGAATCCCCCAGAATTAAATTAGAGCAGCAAGAGCTGGATACCGATCTTGAAATTGAAGCTTGTAAAAAAAATTAAAAAAAATGAGATTTCAGATTGTAATATAAAATTAAACCCTATATAATTCGCTTCGTCTTAGCAAAGCCGGTATAGCTCAGTTGGTAGAGCAACTGACTTGTAATCAGTAGGTCCCGAGTTCGACTCTTGGTGCCGGCACCATATTCAAAGCCTTGCATATCAATCGATTGCAAGGCTTTTTTGTGTCTAAAAACTTTTCTCTCAGACAAAAAATATAGATTTAATTTTAATTTGGTGACGGTATTGGTGAAGGGATTCACTGGTGCAAACCGCTAAAGCCTACAATCTAAAGCCTTATGCCTTTCTAAAACATCTGACCGAGATTCCGTTGCTGGGGAGACATTATGAGTCTGATGCACTTGAGCAACTTATGCCCTGGAATCTTTTTGAAAAAATTTCCTTATTAAAAAAGACGGAGTAATCCGCTTATGTGTGACAAATTGACGTTTACGATGATACGTTAAATAAAGTTTTTCGTTGGATAAAATGATTTCCAAATGGACGAGCTAAACAACGCTATGAATTGTTTTATATCTTCTAATCTGGGCCCCTTGATATGAAGGGCATCATGGATAATAAGTTTTTTTCTAATTTATTCGATTATACAAGTCTTAATGCGTCATAATGAAGATTAGAAAATTCAACGAGGAGTATAAACGTGCAAGAAATTCCCTGTCTAAGTTTCGATGAATGTCAAAAAGTTATTAACAGTATTGACAAAAACCAGCAAAAATGGCTTCCGATTAATTTTCGTGAAACTCAGGAAAAACTGCCTTTTTTTTCCTTGGGAGTTGGTATAACGTATATTGTCACTAAACGTTATGGAAATCAAACTTTAGGATATTCCGACTGGGCTAAACACGAAAATTCTTGGATGTTAGAAGAGTTTGGATGGTTTTATGATCGAGTAGTCAGTGTTCTTTCACATTTTCTTCAGGCACCTGTACAGTTTAATTCAGAACTTTCAATTCCCGGCTTCCATATTTTTTTATATCACCATTTGTTTACCCAACCACTTGGCATTGTGCATTGTGATCGTCAACATTTGGATTTGGGCTTTTCCGGAAAGGAGGCTGATCTGGAAAATCCCATTTCTTTTACGGTTAGTTTAGAGTTACCAAAATCTGGAAGTGGAATTGATTTTTGGGATGTTCATTTTCGGGAAATAGAAAAAGTGTCGCAAGCGGACTTTATAGCAGCCGTAAAAAAGGCTGAACATAGTTATCATCCCTACTCGGTTGGCAATATGGTTATTCACTCCGGATATCACGCCCATCGGATAGCTCCTGTCTCGCAAATGCAAACTTCTGACCGACGTATTACCATGCAAGGCCATGGTGTGAAGTTACATAGTGGTGAGTGGCTTGTGTACTGGTGACAAATTAAAGTGTAATAACTTATTTATAAAAACATATAAGCGTTAATTTGTATTGAATGATTTGTCGAGTTTTTTGGTTTCAGCTTACCATAGAGCAATAGTTCGTTATTTCCGGAGCCATAGCTCTATTATATAGATGATATAGGGTTTATTTTATTATGTGTAAAGCTCTTGCATCCCCTTAGCTTATGACTTTGCTTTTATATTTCAAAGTTTGGCATAGAAATAGCACTTAATCAGTGCTTTTATTAAGTGCTATTAACCTTTGAAACAAATCGTAACTTTATTCTATAAAAGTCATGATTATGGTCTATAGTGAAATATAAAATTCTAGGGAAGCATAAAATTCGCTAGAATTTAAAACTAGATAATTTAAAAAATAACACCTAAATGTAGGAGAATATAATGTCTGAACAAGTTACTCGTGGTGAAATCACCGATATCATTTCCAGTTTTGCCGCCCAGGATCCTAAATATAGAGAACTATTATTGGCCGATCCAAAAGACGTATTAAGTAAACAAATGGGACAGGAATTACCTGAAAGCTTAAATGTTAAAGTGGTTGAAGAAACTGCTGATACCATCTATCTAGTTGCTCCTTATGTTGCTCCTGCGGCCGGCGATGAATTATCTGATGATGATTTAGAAAAAGTTGCTGGGGGCAAGGGTAAAGGTGGTGATGGAGCAGGTGCTGCAGGTGAATCCGGAGATAATACTTATACCTGTAATAACGCAAGTGGTATTGGTACTCGCGTAACAATTAGTACACAAGCTAGTGTTTTTTAAATTTATATATAAAAGTACTGATGGCTTGCCAAAGAGACAGTGCTTTAAAACAACGATAAAATAAAAGGATATAGAGATGTCAGAACAAGTAACACGTGGTGATATTAGTGATATTATTTCGCAGTTTGCGGCGCAAGATCCTGCTTACCGCAAAATGTTATTAGAAAATCCAAAAGAAGTATTGGCAAAGCAAATGGGACAAGAATTGCCTGACGGCATAACTGTCAAGGTGGTGGAAGAATCAGCAGATACCATTTATTTGGTTGCTCCTTATGTTGCTCCTGCTGCAGGAGATGAATTGTCTGATGATGATTTAGAAAAAGTTGCCGGTGGTAAAGGTAAAGGTGGAGATGGTGCTGGTGCTGCAGGTGAATCTGGTGATAATACCTATACATGTAATGATGCAGCAGGGATAGGAACTCGTGTAACCATTAATACTCAAGCTAGCGTATTTTAATTGCTTAATCGGACTAAAAAGCCCATCTTTTAATTGATGGACTTTTTAGTTACTAAATAAAAAATAAGAAAAATTAAATTGCTTCAATCCAATAGTGCTCACTACGTCCAGATAATTGTCAATAAAGCTAGAATTTTGAGCGAACAAATCGCTTCGAAACCATACTCCCATACTTCTTTTAATCGTATAAAAAAAAATGCCGAAGGTTGTAACCCTAGTAACTTCATGCAAAATTGGCGAGCCGTATATGCAAAACATGGAGATGATTTTTTTGATAGACGGCTGAGCTGGGATGAGTACGATGAAACAGATTTAAAAAAAAATATTGAAGAGGAGTCTGCAACTGTTCCTGATTGGGCGGAATTACTGTCAGAAGTGATTGAAAAATTTCCAGCAGCATTAGAGTTTGAGGAGCAATCAAGTTATTTAAAACAATTTCAATTTGATCAGGAACCTTTGGTTACTTTTCCGCTATTTTGGTTTCCTTGTTTAATCATAGGCCGTCAAAAGTTGCAAGAACGAGTGAATGACATTAGCTCTCTCGTCTCGAAAGAAGTCATTCATAGTATCGAAAAACAATTATTATCTGAATTGTCACGACTAGGAGAGTTGGCCTTATACGAACACTTTTGTCAGTTTCGCCAAACTCGAACTGTGATGCAGTTTAAGAACCAAGATTATCTTTTAAAACAATTTTGCGAAAACCTTTTATCGGACCGCAAGCTTTCTTTTTTGATTCAATATCCAGTCCTCGCTAGACACATTTCCATCATATTGAAAAACTGGTTAATAATGTATGAAAACTTGTTTACTCGTTTAAAAAAAGATTGTAAAGAAATTGCTGCCTGCTTTAATCATGATAATAAACCTGGCATGGTTAGAAGCATTCAACTCAATCTATCTGATCGGCATAATGATGGACAAAGAATTGTTATATTACACTTTAAAGAGTTTAAATTAGTTTATAAGCCCCGTACTGTTTCACAAGAATATGCTTATAATCAATTTTTATTTTGGTTTAAAAAAAGTGGTTTTAACTATCCCTTACCTATATATCAAGTACTTAAAGGTGATGATTATGGTTGGGTGGAATATATACAGGCCAGTCCATGTCAAACAAAATCTCAAGTTGTAAATTATTTTCATAAAGCAGGCGCATTATTGGCAATTGCGTATTTATTAAATGACAATGACTGTCATATGGAAAATTTGGTGGCCACAGCCGATGGCCCGGTGTTAATTGACGTTGAGACAGCTTTGCAACCCGAATTTGATATTGAGAGCAATAAGCAAGGCGCTTTTTTTAAGGCAAAAAAACAGCTTCAGGCTTCTATTCTTAAATCAGGCTTACTTCAATTCTTACAAAAATCCAACGACGGGCAATGGAGAGATGCCAGTGGATTGCGTGGAGATGGTGGAGATCAGCTTTTTAATAAACAACGTTTATGGAGAGCAATAAACACCGATATGATGCAGCTGAAACATGGAGAAAGCGTCTCTAGTCCAATGCAAAATCAGCTTTACTACCAGGATGAAAAACAAGACGTTAAAAATTATGTGGAAGAGTTAGTGCAGGGATTTTCCACCTGTCACGAATTTATTGAAAAACATAAAAAACAGCTGCTAGCAGACGAGTCTCCATTGAATTCATTTAAGCAGACCTCAGTCCGAATCATATTTCGGCCAAGTAATGATTATGCTTTTTTTCTTTACGCTTTAGCCGTTCCCCGACATCAAAAAAACGGAATGTCTAGAAGTTTAAAAATTGAGTCGCTCGCTACGGTGTTTGCAAAAGAACAAAAGAGACCTATACTTTGGCCATTGTTGAAAGAAGAACAGGCTTCTCTTGAGAATTTAGATATTCCTGTATTCCGTATAGATGCCAATAGTTTGGATATGGTGAGTAAAGATGGTGAGAAAGTAATTGGATTGATTAGGAACACTAGTTATGAGCAATTATTAACACGTTTAAAATCTTGGAATCGTTCGGATCAATACAGGCAGATAGAGTTAATCCGCTCGGTTTTAATTCTACCTTCCTCGTCCGATATACATAATGCAGATGAATTGACTTTTCATAATCGGCTTCCTCAATCTGATTTATCGCAAGAAGATTTAGTAAGTATAATCCAAACAACAGCACAAGATATCGTTGATAAGGCAATTATTGGAGATGATAATGCCATTACGTGGTTGGCAGCCTCCTACATCCGGCAGGAGGAAAATAAATCTGGAGGCGACTCCTATTATTTATATGCGGGAGCGACTGGAATTAGCTTATTCTTGGCTGCTATGTTTTATTACAGCAAAAATCACCAATATCGGCAGTACGTAGAACAAGCCTGCTTGCCAGTTTCAAAGGTAATCAATAGTCCGATTCGTGATAGGCTTTTAGAACAAGAACCCATTGGTATAGCCAATGGCTTAGGCTCCGTAATTTATGCTTTTGTTTGTATTTCCAATTGGTTAAATGATGCAAGTTATATTGAACAGGCTGAACGGCTTGCCGAATTGATCGACGAGGATAGAATTGCCAATGACCAACGTTATGACATTGAAGGTGGCAGTGCCGGAGCAATTTTATCTCTTTTGACACTTTATCACGTTACACAAAAATCAACGTATATCCATCGGGCCGAACTATGCGCCAAGCATTTAGCTAAACAAGCTATTCCACAAGCTCAAGGATGTGCCTGGCCAAATGGCGAAGGTCTGTTTTTAGCAGGTTATGCCCATGGAGTGGCGGGGATAAGCATGGCGTTAATGCGACTCTATAAATTGAACGGAAATCAACGTTGGTATAATTTGGCGCTGGAAGCTATTGCTTATGAGGATTCGATTTTTTCCTCTCCCAAAAAAAATTGGCCTGTATTAACCAAAAAGGCGGATAATGTAGATGCTAGTATTATTATGAATACCTGGTGTCATGGTGCTCCAGGTATTGCATTGTCTCGTTACAATATGATTGAAAATAATAAAAATGAAAAATTAAAAAAAGATTTTCAACTTGCTTTGGAAAGTTTGCTTAAAACCCCTCAGACCCCAATCGATCATTTATGCTGTGGTAATTTAGGACGTTCTGATATTTTGTTGACTCTTGGCATAAAAGCAAAACAGCAAAATCTTATTAAGCTGGCCAAGCAACGAGTATCAGATGTAGTTCATTACCATAAACAAACCAGTCTTTGGGGACTACATTTAAAAAAAGCGGACAACCTCTGCTTTGAGCCAGGTTTTTTTCGAGGCACGTCAGGCATTTCCTATAGTCTATTACGTGTGATTGATCCTGTTAGCTTTCATTCGGTTTTATCCTTTGATTTACCTAGTAATTTAAATAATTAACAGGTAACTTAATTCGCGAAAATTATTAAAATGATTAATTATAAAGTATTAACTAAAAGAGAGGCTCTGGCTTGTAGAGGCTTAACCTTTCCTTCTTACCATCATTTACTGACGCTTGATAGTTTGCCAAGACACTTAAATACTCAAGAGGCCAATATTAAACCGTTAGCTATCGGTGCTATTAGTGAAGGGGAGATTGTCGGTCTGGTATTGGCGGAATTTTCTGAAGCACCGAAACAAAAGACACCCGAATTATTGTCGATTTATGTGAATCCGGAAACACGCCTCAAAGGGGTAGCAACTAATCTCTTAAAGGCTTTGGAAGAAGAAGTGCAATACGCGGGTTATGAGCAAATATCAGTAGTATACATGAGCGGGCGAAAAGGAACAGATGCTCTTGAGCGGCTTCTTAAAAGATGTCACTGGAAAGAACCTGAGACTCGAATGGTATCGGTAAAATTTACACCGGAATCTTTAAAAGAAGCCCCTTGGTTAAACAAATACAAGCTTAATTCCTACTATGAAATTCTGCCGTGGGCTGATATTAGCATTGAGGAAAAAGGGGAAATTTGGGATAGCCAGAAAAACAAGCCTTGGATCCCGGAAGATTTGGTTCCTTGGAAGCACGACCAAGAAGAATTTGAACCCATAACGAGTATGGGAATTCGTTACAAAGGAGAAGTCGTTGGTTGGGTGATTAATCACCTTATTGAACCACAGATATTACGTTATACCTGTAGTTTTATTCGTAAAGATTTGTCTCGATTAGGGCGCATATTACCCGCTTATTCAGAATCATTTAATCGAATATCCTTATTAGGTGCTGAGCAGATGCAATGTTGTTATACAACCCCGCTAGAGCATAAAGAGATGGCATTGTTTGCCAAACGTTGGTTTGGGCCTTGGTCGACCTATTTGGGCGAAACTAAAGGGACAATTAAGGATTTGTCTTTAGTTACTCCAAGCTAAAAACTTATTTAAGGCTTTAGATTGTGATGGCGTAAAAAGTCCATAAATTTCTGATAGTCGCAATCAGGAACATTGAATAATTGCAATAGTAAGCGATAGTTGTTGTTTGATTCAGCCAAGCCCATGGCGATAATGCTTTTTACCTGGGAGCGGTTTAAGTCACGCCTCATATAGGGCTTATGTACCACATCCCAGAAACATTCTCCTTCGACAACCATTTGTGAGTGTAGTTTAGGAAACTCTTTACAGGTTTCAATTTTTTGGGCACCTAAAACGACGGCGAAATCACGTGGTTCAATAACCTTACCATCACTATAAGCATAACCACGGGTCACTAAACTATTTAATTCCCTAATATTTCCCGGCCAATCATAGGAACTTAAAAGATTAATGGCTGCGTCGGAAAAATATTTTTCGATCCCATACTTTTGTTTTAGTTTACTCAAGAAGTAATGGATTAAAAGGTTCCAATCTTCATCTCTTTTACGTAAGGGTGGAATTTGTATATGAAAATAATTCAACCGAAAATACAGATCATTACGAAATTCATTGGTAACCATTAATTGATCGAGTGGTCGATTGGTTGCTGCTATCACTCTCGTATCTACGCGATGGCTTTGGTTAGAACCTAATGATTTATATTCGCCTTCTGCCAGTGCACGTAACAACATGACCTGAGCACTCATATGCAGATCGGCAATTTCATCCAGAAATAATATGCCTTGATTGGCGTTTTCAAATGCCCCCTTGTGATCAATATGAGCCCCGGTAAAACTGCCTTTTTTATGACCGAATAATTCGCTGACGGTTAAGTTACCTTCTTGATATTGAGGACAATTAACGGAAACTAGTGCTTTGCCAGAGCGGTTACCCAATAGATAAATAGCGCGCATCATCAGTTCCTTACCAACACCGCTTTCTCCGGTGATTAATACGGGTTCACTAAACGGAGCTATTTTTTTGATTTTTTTTAAGACATCTTGAATAGCCGGACTTAAACCGAGGATTTCAAGCTCACGCTCCGCTCCCCATAAATCGATAGACTTGTTTCGAATTTGGCTGGCAATTGTCGAGAGTTCGATCTGAAACTTTTTATTTTTAGGCTTGATATTGCGGTGTGTTTTATCCAGCATACGACTTCCTATGTACTACAATGACATTTTTTCTAAAATCATTTTAGTAAAATGTACTAATTTAACCTATCCTTGCTTATGATGCTTAGCTAACTTTAGCACAAAAAAACTCATTGACAAGTCTTGATAAAAATATGTCGTTAGTTATACTCCTGAAAAAATAATAGAAAAGGATCCTGTTTTTGACTACTCCTTTATGTAGGTGTTACTTACTTTTATTTAATAAACAAATTACAAATTCACTGGTTTGTATTTTACTATTGTATAGTTTTAACATCTCAGTGTTAGCAGCAAAAAAAACTGTTTCTGAAACGCTAATTACTCTGGACAATAAAACTCAATTACTAAGCGAATATGAACCAATTGTTGTCAGTGTTGAAAAACTTAGTTTAGCAGACGCCATTCGGCTAACGTTGCATCATAACCCAGATATTCATCTTCAGAGAAAAGTGCTATTAAACCGTTTAGGGAATCTACAAACGGCAAAAGGAAAATTTGATCTGAGTCTGCAAGTAGATTTGAATGGTGCTTTTCTTCAACAAGAATTGACTCCCACCCAGATTGCCGAGCAACGTGAAGTTCGTCAAAAAGAACAAGATTCTTTAGATAACTTTATCGAACAAAGGGATAAGATTCAGACTAAAATTGACAGTAAAAATCCTATTTCAGAGCAAACTAATGTAATTGATGCTTTGATCGAAAATGAAAGTGACTTGGAAAAACAAGGAAATTTAAGTGACTTAAGAGAAGAAGCAATTGCTATTGCCGTTCAGGCTTTAGAAGAAGTGGTTAGTGAATTTGAAAAAAGTATCACTGAATCTAAACAACGTATCGCCGACTTAGGAAATGTTCCTAAGGTAAACCGGGATTATACGACTCAAGTTAAACTGGCCTTGAAGAAGCCTTTGGAAAATGGGGCACAATTAACTTCAAAAGTTGAGTTATCGAGTTCCGCTTCAAATTATCGCGGAAAATCGATGGAGAATGCGCCTCTATACCGCTCCATCATTAGTTTTGTGGTCGATTATCCGTTTGGCAAAGGAAGTGGGTTTTCTTCCAGGGTTGGTAAGGTTGAAAGTCAACTGAACTATCAAGCTAGCAAGTTGACTTTACAACATACTATTGCCATTAGTTTATTTAAAACAATGAGCGCGTATTGGACCTTGGTTGCTGCACAGGAGCGTTTGAAGCTCTTGCAAATTTCTGCCAGTTTGCAACATAAACTGGTGGAGCTGAGTCAAGCCCAGGTATCCGCTGATATTATCGCGCGTGCCGAATTGTCTCGCGTACTGGCTCGTGAGGCAACAATTGGCGCGGCTTTGGCACAAGGTCGGCAAGCTGCTATAGTGGCACGCATGACTTTGTCTGAAGTGATGGGAGTTATTATAGAAGAGTTAAAAAATGCACCAGAAGCGAAACAGGGCTTCCCCGTTAACACCTCACTTAAATCCTTGGAGCAATTAAAACCAGAACCATTTATTGAATATGCGATTCAGTACCGTCCTGATTATCAGGCGGCTCAAACTTTGGAAAATTCTCGTTATGCTTTACTTAAGGCTGCTCGCATCGATCTTGCACCACAATCGGATTTACAACTAGAATTCGGCTATACGGGGATTCATCAAGATTCTAGTATTGCTAGCGGTATTGAAAGTGCTTTTTTGGGTAATATTTCGGGTCCTAGTTTAAAAAGTGGATACAAACTGGAATGGTCATTTGCGAATAATAGCGCCAAAGGTAACCTTTTAAGCGCTGAGGCCATCTGGCAGCGAAATCAAATTATTAAGGAAAATCTTGCTAGAACTCTTAAAACAAACGTTGTTCAGGTTTTATCTTCTCTGATTGATTCAAAAAAACGTTTGGAATTAAGTCAACAGGCGGCTGATTATTACAGTCAGAGTATGAAAAGTGAACTGATCAAGTTTAAACTCGGTCACTCCACTTTAATAAATACCATATTAACAGAAGAATATCTTACTAACGCTGTCTTAGACCTTGTGGCTGCCAAAGAGCAATACATTCAGTTGGTGACTAGACTCAGATATGAGACAGCTAATATTTTGACTTACGAATCTGACCAAATTAATATCGATTCCAATCAAATGGCTCAGTTTCCTGATCTCAAACATCTGTCTTTAGAGTCGCCAACCTCAACTATAAAAGCTATTCAAGGGGAGTGACCGTTAATCCTCTTATTTCCTTATTCGAGACTTATAGCCGGACTTGTTGCAGATTAGTTAAGCTTTATCGGGGGAAAAAAATACAACTTGGCTTTATCTGCTGTATTGGGAGTCTTGCCGGTATGGAACCGGCAGGCGGCGACATTATCTTTCCTGCGGCAACATCTTCCTTTATTCCGGATGAGCAATCGATACTTGAAGCGAAGCGTAATTTAACCCTAAAGCAGGCCATCAATACTACTTTGGCTTTAAATCCAAATATTAAATTGTCACAACAGAGTCTGCGTTTATCACAAGCCAATTTACAGATGGCAAAAGGTGTATTTGATGCCAGTTTAAAGATTGATTTTTCCCAACAATTTAATCAGGATGAACTCAGCCCGAATGAATTAGCCTATCAAAAAGGTCAGCGTCAAAGGGAACAGTTGTTTTATCAAATTTTTGGCAGTATCGCCGATGATTTAGACGCTAAATTAGCGAGTGGAGACGGGCGGTTAGAAGAACAAACCATTGAAGAAGAGTATCAGGCAACTATTGATGAAATGTTTTATGAGACTTTAGCTGAAAATGCAGATTCTGAACAAGAAGCACAACAATACCAAGAGCTAAGTGATAATCAAGTCAATACTAATCGGGAAATTTTTGAAGATATCGCTAAAAACTTAAGAGAGCAATCGGAAGCGGCCAGAGATAGACTAATTGCTTTAGGTTCTACTCCTCATATCGTGCAAAACAAACCAACCTTATTAGATATTTCTTATCGTAAAACCTTACGTAATGGCATGATTATTACCCCTCGTATGCTGTTCACTGTAACCGATCGAAATTATCGCAATAAACCTTACGACCCCGCCCGTGGTGGGACTGGGAAAGCTCCTCAATATACATCTATTCTAGGGTTTAGTGTAGATATCCCGTTGGGTAAGGGGAGCGGAGTGAGTTCTGTCACTGCATTGGAACACGCCGCGCAAGTAGATACTTTAAGTGCATCGGAAAATATTGACTTTACTTCAGAAGAAAGTATATTGGCAACCATTAACGCTTATTGGCAAGTGGTTGCCAGTCAGGAACGTCTAAAAATTTATCAACGTTCAGCCAGGTTGAATGAACAATTAGTAAACTTAGCTAGAGCTCTGGTTAGAATTGACCAACTTCCCCCAACAGTGATTCCCTATGTTTTAGCTCGTCGTGCTCAGGCCTGGGCCGCCTATAGTAGTGAAAAAATTATTTTAAAATCAGTCGTTGCGTCCTTACAGTTGAGTATGGGAGCAGAGCTATTTTTATTAGACAGTACAGCGCTAAAAAAAGAGGAATCTAATGGTGTGGCTTTGATTCAATTAAAGGCACAAGATGCCTTTCCTGAAATTTTGACCGAGCAAGAAATATCTACCATTAACATTGAGGAACTGATTGGATCTGCTATAGTAAAAAGACACGATTACCAGGTCGTTAAATATCAGGAAAAATCAGCTAGAATATTATTAGGTGCTGCTCGAGCTGATACTCGTAAGGATATGAATTTACAATTATTATTTGCTGTAAGCAGTAATAAAAGAAGCCTCTCATACGGGGATGGAGTCAAAGGTGCATTTGGTGGGCCTTTCCTTGGACCCAGTGTACAATTACTTTTTAATATGGATATGCCTTTCGAAAATAATGTAGTAAAAGGGAAAGTGACTTCTGCTTATGCGCTTTGGCAACAGCGTAGTATAGCCTCTCAAAATCTAGTTCGCCTAATAAAGAGTCGTATCATTAAGACATTTCATTCGCTACGATATGCCAGAGAAGTTGCAGTTAAATCCAGCTTGGCTGTTCAACAATACCAAAAGACACTTACTGCAGCCATGCAGCGTTTTAATCTGGGGGAGGCCACGGTGATCGATACAATATTGAGCGAGGAACGCTTAACTACTGCATTATTACAGAAAACTAATAGTTATACCCAATATGCTATCACCTATGGCCAGTTCCAGTTTGAAACGGGGCAGTTACTTGAACAACAAACAAAAGAAGTTAGGCACTAGTGAAATATAAAATTAAACAGGTCCGAAAATAATGGAATAATTTATGGCAGACACCAGCATGTTTCGTAAAGCGGCTTTGGAGAAACTCTCTTCTCCGGAGCAATTGGATGTATTAATGAAGGTAACCTCACCACGAGGTTGGCTTGCGCTATCTGCATTATTTGCAATTATTGTTGTTGTAATTTTATGGAGCTATTTTGGCGCTATTCCGGAAAAGGTAATGGGGCAGGGCATATTAATTAAAGGAGCCTCTATTCGTGAAATCGCCTCAACTACTGCTGGCCAAATCAAGAAAATTAATACTAAAGTAGGAGATATTATTAGGCAGGGACAAGTGATTGCTGAGATTGGTCAAGGTGGTTTGGACCGACAAATCAACACTTTGTCAAAGCATATCGAAATTATAAAAAAGCAACATATTGAACAAGCTATATTGCAGGAAAAAAACCTAAGCTTATCGTTACAAGCCTTAAAAGAAGAAACCAAAAGCCGACAGGTTTCAACTGCTAATTTGCAAAAACAGATACGTTCATTACAAGAAAAAGTGAATGTTCAAAAAACACTTTTTAAAAAAGGCTTGGTGACGAAATCGACCTTGTTAAATACTCAAAAAGAACTATCTGCAACACGCAGTAGTATAGATAATAATAATGTTCGTCTAGCTCAAATTAATTCGGAAATAGTCGCTTTAAAACGCAGCTTTAATAAGACGGAAGTCGGGCGTGAAAACAGCCTTAATCAACTGCAAAGAGAGCTTGGAGAACTTAAAAGCAAGTTGGATGGAAGTTCAAAAATAATAAGTGCTTATGATGGACAGGTTCTGGAGTTAATGGTGGACCAGGGGACATTGATCCAACCACAATCAAGGATTTTAACACTAGAAGCATTAGATAATACTTTAGAGGCGGTATTGTATATACCTGCCACTGATGGGAAACGGGTGAAAACCGGCATGGAAGTTAGAATTTCTCCCAGTACAGTTAAAGCTGAAGAATTTGGTTTTATTATTGCCGAAGTACGTTCGGTTTCTGAGTTTCCCACTACTTTAGGAGGTATGCGGAGAGTTTTGCGTAATGAAGCTCTTGTTAAGGAATTAAGCGGTAATAGTTCGCGAATTGAAATTATTGCCAAACTTGAATTGAATCCAAATACTCCCAGTGGTTTTGAGTGGTCTTCGTCCCAGGGGCCGGATAGCGGTGTTTTTAGTGGGACTTTATGTAATGGTACAGTTATTATCAACAAACGGCGCCCGCTTGGATTGGTGATTCCTTTATTTAAAAAATCATTAGGTATTTAAGGTAGAAAAAAATAGTCAACTTAAAGCTATGAGTGAAAAACAGACAGAAGAGATCACCGCTGAGTCATTGCCTAATAATCGAGTAAAGACACCGACAGTGTTACAAATGGAAGCGGTCGAATGTGGAGCCGCAGCATTAAAAATAATCTTGGGATATTATAATCGCATTGAACCGCTGGAAAAGTTACGGGTTGAATGCGGAGTTTCCAGGGATGGCAGTAAGGCCAGTAATGTTTTGCGTGCGGCCCGAAAATACGGTCTTGAGGCAAAAGGTTTTAAATATGAACTGGATGGTTTAATGGAAATTAAGCCTCCCATGATTTTATTTTGGAATTTTAATCACTTTTTGGTTCTGGAAGGGTATAAAAACGGCAAAGTTTATTTAAGTGACCCCGCCACAGGACCTCGGGTTGTGTCTTTTGAAGAGTTGGATGCTTCTTTTTCCGGCGTGGTTCTAACCTTTAAACCAGGAGTTGATTTTAAACCAGGTGGAACCAAACCGAGTATGTTTTCGGCGTTAAATCGCCGTTTGCAAGCTTCGCAACTTGCTTTGTTATTTGTGGTTTTATGTGGTTTGTTGTTGGTTATACCTGGTCTGGTTATCCCAACGTTTACCCGTATTTTTATTGATGATGTGCTGATCTCAGGGAAAGGCGATATTATTCAACCCTTGTTGATCGGTATGGGAATTACTGCCTTATTACGCATGATGCTAACGGGATTACAAGAGCACTATCTTTTAAGGCTACAAAGCAAATTGTCACTTGTTGGCGCCAGTCAGTTTTTTCACCATATTCTGCGCTTACCGGTACAATATTTTTCCCAGCGTTACGGGGGAGAAATTGGTTCAAGGGTTCTGATCAATAATAAAATAGCTACGATGATCTCCGGTAAACTGGCAACTACATTAATTGATTCGGTGATGGTAGTTTTTTTTGCAGTTCTAATGTTTCAATATGACGTTGTTTTAACTCTGGTTTGTATCAGTTTGGCCTTAATTAACGTGGTGGTGTTAAAGCTGGTATCTCGTCGACGGGTTGATGCCAGCAGACGTCTTTTACAAGAAGAAGGAAAGCTAACCGGTACAGCCATGGGGGGATTGAAAATGATCGAGACCCTAAAAGCAACCGGGGCTGAAACGGAATTTTTCTCTCGCTGGGCGGGCTATCAGGCCAAAACTCTAAAAGCTGAGCAAGAATTGGGAATAATTAGTGAATATGTTTCCTCTATTCCTCCTTTAGTCACTACCCTAACGACAACTACCATATTGGTTTTAGGTGGTTTACGGGTTATGGATGGGCATTTAACCGTTGGTATGTTAGTTGCCTTTCAGAGCCTGATGACCAGTTTTAGTGGACCAATCAATAACTTTATGAGCTTTGGTGGCGATTTACAGGAACTAGAGGGGGATATGAACCGGATAGATGATGTATTGCAATACCCCCAAGATGAAAAATATACTCAAAAGAGAGAGAAAATATTGGAGTTTGAGTACACTATAAAGTTATCTGGAAAAATCGAACTCAAAGATATTACCTTTGGTTATAGTCCTCTGGAGTCACCGTTAATAGAAGATTTTAACCTTAAAGTAATGCCTGGGCAGAGAGTTGCTTTGGTTGGAGGAAGTGGAAGTGGTAAATCAACTATCGCAAAGATGGTCACTGGTTTGTATCGGCCATGGAAAGGCGAGATATTATTTGACGATGTAGAAAGGGAAAAAATATCGCCACAGTTATTAAGTAATTCGATTGCTATGGTAGATCAGGATATATTTCTTTTTAGCGGAAGTATCCGTGACAATTTGTCTATGTGGGATACCACCATGCCCGATATTAATATCACTTCAGGGTCGAAAGATGCAGCGATTGATGAGGTTATTCAAACTCGCCCAGGTGGTTTCAAAGGGGAAGTTGACGAAGGTGGCGGAAATTTCAGTGGGGGACAGGCCCAACGTCTAGAAATTGCTCGTTCTTTGGTCGGTTCTCCCTCGATTGTTGTGTTAGATGAAGCGACAAGTGCGCTCGACTCGAATACGGAAAAAATCATTGATGACAATTTACGTCGGCGTGGTTGTACTTGTTTAATTATTGCTCATCGTCTCAGTACAATACGAGATAGTGACCTTATCATAGTGATGGATAAAGGAAAAATAGTGCAGCAGGGAACCCATGAGGAGTTAAAAAATGTCGATGGTCTTTACGCAAAACTGATGCAGGAATAATTGATGATTGAAGCAATTACGGACCATTCCCATACGAAGCACGAAGATAAATTGCTTGAATTTTTTTTGCATCATGGAAGTTTCCAGGATATTGCCGGCAATAAGCCTTTTCAACTCAATAACAAAGATGTGGTTTGGTATATTGAGAAAGGCAAAATTGAAATTTTTAGCGTTAATATTGAAAATCAAGAACCCGCAGGTGCACGTACTCATTTTTTAAGCCGGGAAAATGGTGAACTGATTTTTGGAATGGATTTAGACACCTTTGGCATGGGGTTTGGATTTCTAGCAGTGGGTATCATTGGGACTCGGGTATACCAAGTTCCCACTCATTTACTTCAAAAACAGGCGATAGACCCACAGTATGCCCCACTTATTGCGAATTTACTTGATAGCTGGATCATTTCTATTTCTACTCGACTAACGCAAGATATTGTCCCTCATCCTACCTCGGATATAAATTTTATCGATGGCAGTAAGGGGTGTTTACAAAAAAACAAGCGGGGAAGATCAAAAAAAGGGGTATTGTGGATGGACATTGAATCCGGTGATTCATTGTTTATCGATATGGAAAATCTGGATATTCGTGGTGAAGAGGAGTTATTCCCGTTAACCCATATGACTTGGATTCAAGCCTCTTTTCCATCTAAAATGGAACTTCATGTCACAACGAAGGTTATTGCCAAGGAGCAAACCTGGACGGGACTGGCAAAGTTTCATGAGATGTTATGTACCTGTGAATTTTTTAATAAACGTTTATTGTTAGTTGATGAAGTTAATCGTTTAAGTGGAAAGAAAGATTATTCTGAGTGGTCACAACAGGCAGCATTAGTTGATATTTCTTCAGTATTAACGGAAATGCCTGAATTACTCAATAATGGCAACCAATTAGATGATCCAGTGCTACTGGCGTGTCGGATTGTTGGGGAAAAATTGGATATTGTGGTTCGTGATCACCCTGACCTGCAGGGCGAACGGGAGCTGGATGTTACTGAAAAACTCAGTGCAATTGCCAAATCATCTCAAATTCGAATTAGAGCTGTAGCCTTAAGGGATGATTGGTATAAATATGATATGGGACCGTTAGTTGGAACAATCGAAGACAGTAAAGATCCTGTCGCCTTGATACCCACTTCTCCCACCAGTTATGAGTGTGTTAATCCGGTGACCAAGCAACGGGTCGTTGTTAATGAGGATATGGCTGCCAAATTAGCCCCATTCGGTGCATGCCTCTATCGGACATTTAAAGATGGTCCGCTAAAACCTTTTGACTTAATACGGTTTGGTATGTTTGGCCAAAAATCAGACCTTAAGTATCTAATCACCATGGGGCTATTAGTTGGTTTTATTGGTGCTTTGACTCCTTTTATTACCGGACAGGTATTTGATTCAGTGATACCAGAAGCAGAGCGAGGTTTATTATTTCAGTACATGATTGCATTGTTAGTTGCGGCCTTTGCAACGACAGCGTTTACCATCGTTAGAAATGTTGCGGTATTAAGAATCCAAGGCAAAATGGATTATTCCATCCAGGCAGCCCTATGGGACCGCCTGTTGAACCTGTCTTCTACCTTTTTTCGTGATTATTCTGCCGGTGATCTGGCAGACCGAGTAAGTGGTATTAATCAGATTCGTGGGTTGTTGGCGGGGGCTGGAATTGGGGCCGTATTGGGAAGTTTAAGTTCTATTTTTTTCGTAATATTAATGTTTAGCTATAGTTTTTCTTTAAGCTTTATTGCCATGGGCTTAACCTTTGCGTTTATTCTCTTTAGTACGATTATCAGTCTGATCCAAATTCGATATCAAAGACATCAATTGCAAATTGCCGGAAAAATTACCGGACTGGTTTTACAATTAATTGGAGGTGTCGGAAAAATCAGGGTTTCGGGGGCTGAAAACCATGCCTTTAGGCGTTGGACTCAAGATTATGTAAAACATCAAAAAGTGAGTTATAAAATTGGAAAAATTAGCAATGTTATGATGATTTTTAATAGCGGCTTCACCATTATTTCGTCTATGGTAATTTATTTTTCTTTGGTTTTATTAACCGGAAGTCCGGATGGAGCAGCGGCAGGTCTGAGTACCGGTCAATTTATTGCTTTTAGCGGTGCTTATGCCATGTTCCTGGGGGCCATGATGGCGTTAAGTAATGCCTCTGTAGATTTATTAAGGGTGGTACCTATATACGAACGCTTAAAACCCATTGTAACTGAACCTGCAGAAATCAGTGAAGATCGCTCTCATCCCGGTGTTTTAACCGGTAATATTGAGGTTTCACACTTACATTTCAGGTATCAGGAAGATGGTCCGCTAATTATTAAAGATGTCTCATTTAAAATAGCACCCGGCGAATTTGTTGCTTTTGTCGGTGGATCCGGTTCCGGAAAATCTACCATTATGCGTTTATTGATGGGCTTTGAGAAACCAGAGGCGGGTACTATTTATTATGACGATCAAGACCTGGCCAGTCTCGATTTACGTGAGGTCCGTCAACAAGTCGGAGTGGTTTTACAAGACAGCAAACTATTACCGACTGATATTTTTCGAAATATTGTTGGGACCAGTTCTCTAACTGTAGAGGATGCCTGGGAAGCTGCTGAAATGGCCGGGTTAGCAGCTGACGTAAAACAAATGTCCATGGGTATGCATACTATGGTCAGTGAAGGAGGAGGGACGTTTTCTGGAGGTCAACGTCAACGTTTGATGATAGCACGTGCTATAGTGCATAAACCACGAATTCTCTTTTTAGACGAAGCAACCAGTGCTTTAGATAATAGAACTCAAGCTCAAGTCAGCGAAAGTTTGGATAAAATGCAAGCTACCAGAATCGTGATTGCCCATCGACTCAGTACCATAATCAATGCCGATAAAATTTATGTATTAGAAAAAGGTGAAATAATTGAAACTGGAACCTATGATGAATTAGTCAAACTGGATGGTTTTTTTGCACAATTGGTTAAACGGCAGACAATGTAACTAAAATAGGTGAAATTTTACTCAGCGTCTTCTCTTTACTGTTTAATTAATCGTATGGTAAACACTAGGCTATGCTAGGGTAAGTCTCATCGGTTTTACCATCGGCCACTTAATTTTTAGTCTGATGTAATGCTACGGGTACGGGATTAAGAAAGTGTATCCATTTGTAAAGACTATTTTTAATCCCAAAGACATAATCAAAAATAGCTTAAAAAAAGCTACTAAAAAAATTAGCGAAAAAGAAATACAAAAAGCTAAAGAGCCTAAATAGTGATACATCTATATCCCAAATTAGCCATATTTTTAATAAAGATATTGGTGACTTTTGGTTACTTTGAGGCTATTTATTATAAAGAGATTCCCATTCTTTCTATATAAAAATTTGGGGGTAAATTATGTCTTTTTCCAACCCATTCATGAAAGCTTTTTACGTTCTTCTTTTATCTTTATACCTTATTCCTACTTCAGCTGACATTTTATTTGAGGACGATTTTTCTTCGAATAATATTGATACCAGTAAATGGTCACTATCTATGGCAATTGGTAATGGATGGAATGATGAACAAGGAGATTTTGTCAGTGTAAGCAATGGTATTGTCACCATTGCTCAAAATAAGACTGATAAAGGTGGAACTCTTCGTTCTACAGCAATTAAAATTCAGCCTGATCAGCCGTTAAAACTGACTCGCCGTATTAAAATTAATCCTAATGATTACTTTCGAAATAGTAATTATTTGGTTGATGAAAACAATAATTTTATAGCCGGTTATCGCTATTTTTACGACTATCGTACTGAACCTAATGGAGTGTATTTTGTTTATCAAGGAAGTGACTATTTTGATTTATCATGGGGAGTGTGGATAACCGAAGAGTTTATTTTCAATCCTAAGACTGGAGAAGCTAGTTATAGTGATGGAAATTCAATGATGAATTATACCTTCTCAGCTTATACAGGTGATAATTTATATTTAATTTTTGACGCATATGGATGGGGGACAGGTCATAAAGTTGAAATAGATTATGTTCGATTCGAACAAGGAAACTTTAACTCATCAATCCCAACAACAGAGCCTGCCAGCAGTCCAACTCCTATTGTTGAAATAACCGATAGTAGTGGTGATATAATTATAGCAACTACCTCTAATGTAGACGTAAGCAGCGAAAATAATCAGCTCAGCGATGCAGTGGCAATTGTGACACCAGCACAAACAGAAACGACGATTGTTATTAATGATGCCAGCGTTAAAGTCAAAGCGGACACGGTTCTGCTTACTCACCCCGAAGGAACAGACACAAGTCCTGTAGCGAATCCGCCAGTATCGACTTTAATTCGAGGAGAGGTACAATCCCAGATTAATTGCACAAGTAGTAAAGATTTTTTACTCCATACGGTTTTAGCTGATGTCAGTACTATTTGTAATGCACAACGAGCACCTAATAGTGTTGAGTTTACAACAAGCTATAAACAAGACGGACTTAATGGTACTTTAACCGTATCGGTGTTAACAGGTTCTGTAACTGTCACTGATAGAAATAATCAAACTTTTACCGTTTCTGCTGGTTCGAGTAAGACCTTCCAACAAATAGTTTCTCGATCATCTTGGGTATTGCCAATTGATAACGATAAAGTTTATGGAGGACAAGACAACCTGTTTGTTTGGACGGCATATCCAGGTGCTGCCGGTTATATTTTAGAATATAACGTTGCCCCTCAAGCATTCTCCGAAGAGAACGTCGAGACTGTTGAATTTCAAATACAAACAGTTAAATTCCTTCCTGGAGATTACACGATCTTTGATGATATGGTCTTACTTAATTTGTTTATTGGAGAATCAGTTTCAAAAATTCAAGCTCAAGGCAGAATCTTTGCAATCAACGCTAACGGAAATATTATCGCAGAAACCACATCGAGTGATAAAGTTTCCGTCGACTGGGAATAAAATATTTCATGGAAATAGACTTATTTCAATGTCTGTTTCCATGAAATATTGTGTAAGCGCGAGATCAACTCGCCTCATTCAAAACAACCCATTTTTCCTCATAATCATCAAAAAGATAGTTATGAGGGTAAGAAGAATGAGCTTGCCGCTCACCAATTCAGTTATTGGAAACGTAAGATTTTAAGGCTTCCGTTACCACAAACCTATGAATCAACAGGTCATGGCTTCGTACAGGTTAATCCTGCCCATCATTAATCTAATGGCCAGCTACAACCTCTGATAAATTTGTTACGCGATTCTCAACTGTCCGGAGATATTATCCAGATGGATGAAACCGTGCTCAAAGTATTAAAAGAATCGGGGTATCCCTATTTATCTTTTGTCATGGAAATTTTTTGCTTTATTTTTTAAATCAATATAATTGGGTCACGACAATTACATTTTTATAAACCAGATAAAAAGATATTAAAAGGCAATATATCCTTCTAGTCCTTTATAGCTTAGCTAATAGACTAAAACTGTTCTAATATCGCAGATAATGAAAATTCGTATTCTGTTTTGTCAGGATTTAGAATTTTTGAAAACTTTTTAAAGTCAATTTTTTTCCAGTCCTGCTCTCCAAATTTATCTATATATTGATCCACATTACGATTATCTATTATATCAAAAATCTTATGTTTTATGACATATTTATTAAGGTCATTTTTTTCTAGTCTGGCAAACTCCTTACCATGGAAATAATCATGTAAAATAACCATAGACCATCCACCAGTCATAAAATGTCCACCTACTGATAAAAGCAGATGCCCTTCTTTTACGGCCTGTAGCGCAGGTATATCCCAGTTTAAACCACCAATGAAAATATCGTGACCGGGCTTTTTACCTTCTCCGATAATGCCATCGATTGCACCTAAAGCCATAGGATCATTAGCAGCCCAAATTACAGATAAATCCGGATATCGATTGATTAATGTCCGTGGCATTTCCTGGGCAATGTTTTTATTCCAGTTACCTACAAGAATTTGTTTTAATTTAATCTGTGGTTGTTCTGATACGGCTTGTTTTAAGCCTTTGGTTCGTTCTATAGCGGCTGGAGTGACATGATCACCTGTTATTCCGACTACATGAATTTTTTTATCTCGAGCAAATTTTTGTTGTTTGAGTGCTTTGCTAAAAAGATGATCGGCAATAGTGTAACCGGCGTAATAATTATCAGGAACTAACGAACCAATCCAATCCTGACTTTTTCCTTTTTGCCTTGGGTAACCATATTGTTCTATTTGTTCAGGAAAAAGGCTATTAAGAATAAAAAAAGTTGGAATATGTTGACATTGCTTTAACATTTTTCCGGCTTGCTTCATTTCATTGACCATGACAACAAAGTCTGGTTTTTCTTCGCAGGCTTGTTTGGCCAGTCTTGGTAGTTTTGCATGATTGCGTTCTGCATATAGGATTTTTAAATTAATATCCAAGTCTTGTGCCGCAGCCTGCATAAAATCAGAAACATTTGTCCAAAAACCTCCTGTCCCATGCTTAGTATCAGAAACACCGGGATTTATAAATATGATATTAATGGGGGTTGCGATGGCGAGATTTGATAGAAAAAATAGTATTAGAATAATCAATGACTGTATTAAACGTGGATACATAACATTACCCTAGATAACGTATAGCGAATTTATTGTTTTGATTCTATTAAGTTAGTATATTTTATTATAGCTAGAGTATAAAATTAATATAGGCTTTTATGTAAAGACTTTGCGTATGGTTTCAAATAAGATAAAGGTACAACACTCAGACTCTATTGCCCATCAACTGATTCGCAAAGTGTTGTTTATCTATTTTTTGTTGGTACTGATTACCGCAGGTTTATACATGACTGTTGAGTATCTAAATACCAAAGAATCAGTTCTGAACTCCTTACAACACCTTCATGAAACAAGTCGCCCTGCCATTGCAAATGCGGTCTGGGACATCTATGTCAAACAGATCAATTCCCAAATTGAGGGTTTAGTCAATTTACCATTACTAAAGGGAATATCGATTTTCGACCCCGATGGTGTTTTAACCTATAGTACAGGAGTTCAGCAAACAGACCAAAATTCGTCCTCTTTGATTAGTTATGCCAATTCCCTCGAAGTAATGAACTATGATGGGGAAACTGAAAAGGTTGGCACTTTGATTTTTTATTCTGATCATAGTGTTATTCTAGAGCGAGTCAAAACAGGTCTTATAATGGTGGTGCTTAATTCAATTTTACTAATGATGGCGCTCTGGTTTATTTTTAACTACTACATCGAAAAGTTATTAAAACGCCCACTTTCCCGGCTTACCGAAGCGACTCACAGTATAGATATGGAATATTTGCCTGAGAGTGGTGTTGACGTTCAGTTAGAGCAGCAGAACGAACTCAAAGACCTTGAAAATGCCTTTAATCAAATGTTGGAAAAGCTCCGTCATTCACGTAATGAGTTAGAAATATCTTATCAAGAAATGGAGCAACGTGTCGCCGATCGTACTGAAGAACTTTCTACAGCAAAAGGTAAATTGATTATCCACCAGCAACAATTAGAGAAAGAAATACAAAACAAAAATGTTTTAATGAATGAAGTTATTGGTGAAAAAAAGAAAACAGACAAATTAAATACAGAGTTGATTGATGCCAAGATAAAAGCAGAAGCAGCCAGTGAAGCGAAAAGTAATTTTTTGTCTACTATGAGTCATGAGTTACGTACACCAATGAATGGTATGTTAGGCATGGCAGAACTGTTAAGAGATACGAAACTAACCACAGAACAAAAAGAATATCTGGATATTATTAACCATTCAGGGCAGTCTTTATTAAACATAATCAATGACATATTAGATTTTTCTAAAATTGAAGTAGGTAAGATGAATCTTGAAATTATTCCATTCGATTTGGAATACCTTATTGTAGATGTTGTTAAATTACTTCAACCAAAAGCCGAGGACAAAGGAATTGAACTTATCATTGATTATCCATTGGATTTTTCCAATCAATTCATGGGAGATGCCGGTCGATTACGTCAAATATTAATGAATTTAGTGGGTAATGCGATTAAATTTACGGATTCAGGTTATGCCCTCATTAAACTAAGATTTGATTTGTTTTCTCATGATACAGCAAATCTTAAGTTTGAGATAATAGATACCGGTATTGGGATTGAAAAAGAACAGCTAAAAGAGTTGTTTTCTGCCTTCACACAAGCTGATACTTCCACTACGAGGAAATATGGAGGTACAGGTTTAGGCTTAACTATATCAAAAAAACTCGTTGAATTAATGGCAGGGGAAATCGGTGTTGAGAGTGAAGTCAATAAGGGCACTACATTTTGGTTTAAGATAAATTTACCCATAATAAAATCTGAACATCAAAACTATGATTATGAAGTTTTAAAAGGAATAAAGCTGTTAATTGTTGATGATTATCAAGTTAATCGTGATATTGTTACTGCCCAATTAACTAAACTCAGCATAGAAGTTGAAAGTGCAGAAAATGCAGAATCGGCTATGGAAAAGTTATTAGATGCTGAAGTTAAAAAAGAGTCTTTTGATATTGCCATTCTGGATTATAACCTTCCAAAAACTGATGGTGAGTTATTGGCTAAGCGTATTAAAAGTCATGCACAGATAAAAGATACCATTCTTATCTTATATACCTCATCACCAAAGGTTAATGAATTAGAACACTATAAACGTATTGGGTTCTCAGGTTTTATATCAAAGCCTATGCATAGTACTTTATTAACTAAAACCATTATTAGTGTCCTTAATAGTCGTAAACAAGAAAAAGATACTCAATTAGTAACTCGTCACAGTATTGCAGAATCGGAATATATTAATCAAAAAACAGAACATTCCAAAGATGGTTTTAAAACTACCGGTACTATCTTAATTGCTGAAGATGTAAAAGTTAATCAAGTGCTTGCAACTAAAATGTTAACCAAATTTGGTTTGCAGGTAGAGGTTGCGGACAATGGTCAACAGGCCATAGAAAAGTACCAGGCTAATGATTACGATTTAATCTTTATGGATTGTCAGATGCCTGTCAAAAATGGCTTTGATGCGACAAAAGAAATTAGACTAATTGAAACAAAAATAAAAAAGCATATACCGATTATAGCCCTTACCGCTAATGCTATGAAAGAAGATAAAGATAAATGTTACGAATCAGGCATGGATGATTTTATCACTAAACCGTTTAAAGCATTTGATTTACAAAGAGCTATAAAAAAATGGATTCATACCAAGCACATTGAGTGAAAATCATGACAATGGAAAGCACAAACGGATTTGTTGTTGATTTGGAGTATATAACCAAAGAACAGACACGTTTACTTTTCTTACAAGCACCTATTTCTAATGCCACTGTTTTTGGGGTGGCGCTGTTGTTTTATTTTTTTATTTCCCACCACATAGAGTCCATACTTGCCATAATTTGGGTAGCGGCCCTGTATTTTTCAGCTAGTGTTCGATTGTTGTTATGGTATTTGCATAAAATAAGGCCAAGTATCTTATCAACAAAAGGTTGGCTTAGTTCTTATGTATTTGGTTGTGCTCTTGTCGGTATATCCTGGAGCTTAATATACCCTTTGATATACATTGCCAACGACTTAGTTCTATCTGTTGGGTTGTTCATGTTGATTTTTGGCATAGTCGGATCGGCTGTAATTATTTTGGCAGTGAGTACGCCTGCGTTTATTGTATACACATATCCGCAAATTTTTATGCTTATCGGTACTTTGCTTAGCTTTCAAGAAACTGATTACGCTTTATTGTCAATGGGGGTTGCTGCATATCTATTAATGACGACTCTTTTTATTAAAAACGTAAATCGAAACATGCTGAGAACAATCACCTTGGAATCCCAGAATACCGGCTTGATTAAGGAACTTAGCAATGAGGTTAATGAAAGGGAAAAGTTAATTGAAAAAAGGACTGCCGAGCTACAAGATAAAAATGTGGAGTTAACACAGGAAATCAGTGAGCGCCAGAGGGTAGAGGTGGCACTGCGAGAAAGTGAAGAACGTTTTGAACTGGCTATGCGAGGTTCAAATGACGGCCTCTTTGATTGGGATCTTACCAACAACAGTATCTACTACTCTCCTCGTTGGAAATTAATGTTGGGATATAGAGACGATGAACTACCAAACGATTTCTCTGTTTGGGAAGAACTAACCGATCCTATTGATCGTGAACGGTCGTGGGACATGTTGACAGACTATATCAATCTTCGTCGAGACAACTTTAACCTTGTATATTAAAAATAAAGGATTTTTAAAGTACTTTAATCCACATATCCACAGGTCTGTCCGACTGGAGAGACCTTTAGGTTAATCTCATAAGGAGTGACTTGGCCTGATGGGTATGTGGATT
>Ga0209475_10001517_pt1 | contig 28986 bp, 29 predicted proteins | sample tdDd471_FD_187128 | JGI IMG/M metagenome (GOLD analysis project Ga0209475, IMG submission 187128) | Marine sediment microbial communities from the Atlantic coast under amendment with organic carbon and nitrate - tdDd47.1 (SPAdes)... | ecosystem: Environmental > Aquatic > Marine > Coastal >... | reverse complement strand
AGAGTTTCGACAGAAAATTAATGAGTTTTTTGACATTATTTTACCGGATATTGGCAACTCATTAGACTCCAGAATTAATGATAATTTTCAGGTATTCAACCCAACACTTTCAAGTTGATTCGGTATATAACAATACAGAACTGTTTAATAACTTGTTAGCATTCAAATACTGCCAAGATAGTTCTCCACAATTAAGAATTGAGGGACTAAGATGGCGAAACAGGGAACATTACCACTTGGGGTTAAAATCGAGTGAAGTCCAATTAGGGACAAAAATTATCATTGAGTACTCATTAGGTGATTCCGAGAGCACAAGACTTGAAAAAGAGGAAATGTACATTCAACCTGAAGAAGAGTGTTCGTTTTGTCACGAAAAAAAAGCCGTGTTAAACATTTAATTCAGGGTGGTTTTTTTAACTATATATGTGATTCTTGTATCGATTTATGTAGTAATCTTATCGCAAGAGAACGAAAAAAAACTAATAAAAAAGGATAGGTTGTACGTAAAAATTAATTATGAAACAAAATTTTATATATTTTCTTGCATTGAGTTTCTTCATACCGCCTTGTGTATTAGGCGAGGAAAATCAGGTTTTACGTACTTATTCGCTTGATGAGGCTCATTCCATATTTGCTAAGCGGACTAATAGTGAAACATGGAAATTAATGCAAAAAGAAAGTTTGTCGGAGGAGGAGAAGGATTTATTGGTGTATTCTGCATTTTCTTCAGCCTATCATTGGAAGAAGATAGGTGCCCCCGTTCATATACAAAGAGCAGAGTGGCTTATATCAAGAGTATATGCAAAATTGAATATTGGAGCATCTGCCTTGTTCCACGCCAAGAAATGCTTAGCTATAACAAATAGATATGCTGATGGTCTCAAAGATTTCGATTATGCTTATGCGTATGAAGCGATGGCCAGAGCCTATGCACTAGTTAATGATAGGATTAATGCATCACAGTTTTATGAGAAGGCAAAACAGGTTTCCGAGAGTATTGCCAAACCAGAAGATAAAAAGCTGTTTTTGTCAGATCTAAATTCTGGTAATTGGAATGGATATTTGCCAGGAAAGTTCACCCTTAACAATAACAATTGATAGGTGAAAAAAATTGGCCGGTTAGAGACTCTTTGCTTTATGCGGGAAAACGGTACGTCCGGATCCGTGTTGGGGCAATTGGGTAAGAGGCTGTTCTACGACGACTTCAAACCAGTAGAGAAATTGAATGAAAAAAATATTGTATCTTGATATGGATAATGTGCTGGTCGATTTTCAATCCGGAATCGATCAGATCGAAAGCAATGTAATTCGCGAATTTGAAGGAAGGCTCGATGAGGTTCCTGGAATATTTTCATTGATGTCCCCAATGTACGGTGCGGTAGAGGCACATCGTGAACTATCTGAATTATTTGACACTTACATTTTGTCTACCGCCCCTTGGGAAAATCCGAGTGCATGGAGTGATAAGCTACAATGGGTAAAACAATATCTAGGTAAGCCAGTCTATAAAAGGCTTATTCTTTCTCACAATAAAAACTTAAATGATGGACAGTATCTAGTTGACGATCGTACAAAAAACGGAGCCGATAAGTTTAAAGGTGTTCATATTCACTTTGGTACAAGTGAATATCCGGATTGGGAAAGTGTGTTAGTGTATTTGAGGGAAAATGCATAACAATTTTATTTTATGGGACCTTTGCTACAACGTGCTACAACGCTGCGTGTTTTCGCTTCGGTTCCATACAAATTATGGCAAGCGTCATTCATTGAAGATCATATGAATCAAATGGAATATGTAGAGTTCGACAAAATAGAGCCTACTGAGTTTTTACCTTTATTGAACAAAAAGACGACTAGAGAACATTTGATTGAGCATACACAGTTTGATATCGATACAGTAAAGGAATGGATACAGAGAAAGATTGAAGTAAATTCTTCTAAAGCTTGCAGGGTTAGGGCTATTGTGGTTGATAAACAACTAGCAGGGTGGTGTGGAATACAACTTGAAGAAGGAAAATATGAGATTGCAATTGTCATTGATGACAACCACTGGGGTCTAGGAAAGTCAGTATTTCGTGACATAATGATTTGGGCCAAAGAACTTGGTCACACAACAATTTTTATTCACTTCCTTCATACCCGACCAGAATATAAATTCTTACGGAAGATGTCGAAAAATGTGTATGAGAGCGAGCTTATGGGGAACAAGTTCACAACCTACGAGCTAGAAGTGCAATAAAACGCCTAATAAGTAAGGATAGGTTCTTTTATATCTAGAAAGAAAATACTAAGTTGCTGTGAACCCAAGGGAGCAGGGTGTTGATAGATGCTCTCTAGTATTCAGAGGCAATTTTTTCGGCATAACAACCTAATTCATGAGATAAGCCTAGATTTTCAATAAAATCCAAAAGAAAAGGTAGCTTCATTATTTTAAATACCAAGTGGAATTTTAAATAGGCATTTGTTTTTTTGTCTAATTTCTGGCTATTAATAAACTGCATAAGATATTTTATTTGTAGGTTTTGATCCCAAGATTGTTCAACGACTATTGATTCCCATGTTTTGCATTTAGTTCCTTCTGACATATTGATATCTCGTTAAATAGGCTAATGTTCGGCTCTCTTTAAATACTATAGTATTGGGAAAGTGATTGATATCACTTTCTATGTCTTTACACCTGTTTTCTTTATTATTGAATCGCTTTTAATTTTTTCAATAAACTTTGGGCCCTTTGCATATTTTTTTGCGCTTCGGTATATAAACCTAGAAAACGCAGTTGCCATCTATTATGGCCCCCTTAAGCACTAAATCTTACGACTCCATGGATGGAGGAGGTAGAGCGAAGCATGGAGCCAGAGCCGAAGGATTTTCTGGAACATTTTGGTTCGGGCCGCCCAGGCTGAGCCTCGCTACGAAGTCAACTGCGTTTTCTAGGATAAAATCTATCAGTTAGCTGATGAGTGTGTTCATAAAGTTATAAATGAAAAATATGAGAAGAAAATATAACTAACCCCCAGTTTTTATTGTTTGTATCATATGCTATGCTAACGGTAAAGCACGTGAAAATTTAAAGAAATTCGATAAAATACTCACAATCTCTGATTTTTCGCTTGCTGCAAATGTTGTGGGTATGGCTCCTTATTTTTTCGAAATAGATCCTATATCCTCACAAACGTGCGCTAACCGCTCGTAAATAATCAAAAAATACACAACACACATTCACAACATGAGAGAGAAATAGTGCGACATTCCATTAGCATCATGGTGCTGGCCACCATCACATTGGGGGTGGTCTCGTGGATGACCCAACCGCTACTTGCCAATGACACTGGATCAGTCACCTATAGTGATTGCAAAGCAGATACCGGAGCCGGGGATACCTGCCTTTATATGCCGCTGGACGTGCGTCCTACCCAGGCCAACGTAGGGGCTATTCAAGTACAGTGCAAGTCATACAAATTTCAGGAAAAAAGCGGCACCGAGATGGGAGACTATCTGAATGAGTTTGACCACCACGTGCCCGCCCTCATAGGCCCAGACGGTAATTTTTACATTACGGACCACCACCATATGACTACCGCCCTGTGGGTCACCCAAACCAAATACAAACAGCACACCAGTTGGAGGCTGCGGGTGGATGTTTTAGAGTCCTATTATGGTTCTGGTGAGACCATGGACCAATTTTGGGCCTATATGGTTAGTAACAATTTTGCTTATCTCTACAACAATGGTGAACCCATTACCTGGGAGCAGCTGCCCACCAACGTAGCAGGCCTGACTGACGACCCGTACCGCTCCCAATCGGGTTTCCAGAAAAATGAGGGGCTATATGGTTACATTAAACCTGCCAACAATGCTATGTTTTTTCTGGAGTTCAAATGGGGTAGTCTGATGCGGGATGATAAGGTATTGGGAATTGCCAGTGCTATTCCTGCTTGCTCACCTGATGGCGATCCCTGGTATACGGACGGCACCCCATGCGCCAGCCAAGCGTCGCTGCAAGTGAACAGCCTAGAAGCTGGTTACAGCAATGTGACCGCCCGAGCTGCTGCTCCAGAGATGTTACCCCAGTGCATGGATAGCAGCGAGGGGCTCACAGAGATGTGCGGCTATAATCCTGAGATGAAACCCACCGGTAAATATCCCTATCCCGATGGAGCCAATATCACCAAAAAGTGCAATGTAGAAGCGGCGGATTAGGCTGTTTGGGTAAGTCTAGAACTGGACTCAAAATAGAAGTGCACTTCAGATGTGGATCTAGGGGGGTAGGGGTGCGCTTTCATGTTGAATACGGAAAAAAATTCTGAAATTCTTCACATTTACTATATGTTGGAAGTTCAGGCTCCTATGTTTTACCTCATATATTAAAACAAAGGGAACAAAGGATTTTTCACTACAATTTTTTGTGAAGTAGCCAGGTTAAACAGTTTAAGTTTTCCTCCTTTTTCATCAAATGCGAGCTTCCATTCATCAATTTCCCCATTTAACGCTGGTGGACATTTAGTCCTCAAGAAATTAGTAGTGATACGATCATAAAAATGAATATGACAAGTTTGATCAACACTCAATTCAACATAAGCAATATAGCCACCATCAGAACTAATGGTGGGTTGCTGACTATGGATAAGCTGACCGCGACCATCTGTATTCACGCTATAGCGTGATGTCGTTTCCTTCCCTGTAGTAAAGTTATAGGCATAAATATGCCGTTGGTTGTCTTTATCTGTTTTATCATAAACCACATACGGTCCAAAAATACTGAGACCTGGATTACTTGAAGGGTTAATAGTTTCCTTCCCATTTACTTGCCAGCTCACCCGATTGTTTTGTTCTGTATTGATATGAAAAAGATAAATATCACTGACTCCATTTTTATCTTGAAAAGGTAAATTGAGATTATCTGCTTCGCTTTGATAAACCACATATTCACCAGAGCCACTGAGACGAGGCCGGCGACTGGGGCCATTAGCTGGCTCACCAGTATTATCTATACTGATTAGGGACAAGGAAAAATCGGGAATGTGATAGAGATAAATATCTGAATAGGTATTACGATCAGAGTAAATTAAATCAGCCTGAGTACTAAAAACAATATATTCACCATAAGCATCCATTTGAATATCTATGGCCTTTGCATTTTTTTCTATTAGCAACTTAGCTAAGGGGCTGGGTAGTTCATTTTGTTTAAGCCATGTTGATACGATTGCCATGTCATTAATTTTTGTTACTTGCTTATTTCTATTTGCTCTAGCATTCGGCTGTTCTTCTAATAACCCATCACCTGATTGACTTATTAAATCAGCATTACAATTTACAACTGAAGCAGTGGCTCTAAACTGACTGCCATGTTCGGCAGAAAACCCTGAATTTAAAATAACAATAGGCGCTGTATATGAGACATTAGAAATACTTGTTACCCGCACAGTTCCATCACTGGCAATACTTATTTCAGACTTTGTATCCATATCCTCAGTATATTGAATATTGGTTATAGTGATAGTATTTGGGGAACAATTGGAATTCTCGTTTAAATTTACCGTAACTTTATAAGCTGGAGAGCTTGTATGTTGAAAATGTATCCACCCTACTTTTTCTGACCATGCATAACCATCAAAGTCACCTGAAGTAGCATTTATCGAAACTTGATGGTGAGCCGAATTGAAGTTAATCCAGCCGATATTTTCACTCCAAGCGTAACCACTCAGGTTTCCAGAACCATCACGATTTACACCGTATGTTGTAGCCGAGTTATTACTGTAGTGATGAGTTCCCCCCGTTGTATGGGTGCCTAAACGAATCCAACCCACTTTTTCTGACCAGATATAACCCTCCAGGTGATCATCATAAACTTTCACCTGATTATTACTCGTCGGTTTAAAATTGTACCAGCCGGAATTTTCTCCCCAGGCATGTTTATCACTATCGGATATTGAGGCGGCTGAACTAGGAAAGGAAATTATCAGGTATTGTAACAACAAAAACAGACCCAAAAGTTGCTTTTTATTTATATTCAGCTGATTCATATATTAACTCTTATTTTTTGACTAGGTGAAAAACTTTTGCCTAAGCTACTTTTACAATAATATCAATCTTTTTAATATCGTACTTCAGGCTACTTACCACCCTTTACCGGCCAAATGGTTTTGTTTTGTCCTATTTTATCTACCCCAAGATTTCCAGAAGCATCGGAATTATATATATTTGAGGTAAACGCTTGATGTTTTAGAAAGATATACGTTGTACTTGACCAATACCTTCCAATTCCTACATCAATAAAAGGATGTCCTGACGATAGTGCGGGAAAATTATGACCATAATCAATCAGGCTTCTGAGTTCCTTGATATTAGGAAGCCGCCAATCCCCTGGACTTGAATCATCACTTAAATTGCATTCACCACTTTTTAGTGAATTAGCCGCATGTAGGGCTTGATACCAATTACCTACTCCATTACTTAAAAGATTGCCACTGGAATCACTTAAATCCCCACAGCTAGCATCCTTTAACCACATTAAACCAGTTAAATTGTCGCTAATTGTGCCGTTTGAATTATCAGTAAAGCGGGGGCTTACAGCCATTCCTTTTTCTAAATCCCCATCTTGTCCCTGAGTAGTCACACAAGGGTTTTCGATATTACCAGAAGCATCGTAACACTCCGTTTGTCCTGTTTTAGCAACATTTGTGCCTGTACCTGTGGTATTTCCCCAGGTACCATCACTACGCAGTCCCCAGAATGTTTTACCATCGAGTACATCAGATGCTTTGGCTCCATTGGTATCATCTACAGAAGGGGCAATGCCCATAATGTCATTTAAATTATGGCCACTACTAGCAGGACCACTGCTAGGTTCAATAAATACTGTTGAACGCTTAGCAGAGCTGGTACCTGAATTTAACTGCGAGTACAGGTCTTCCAAGGTTTGCATCGCAGTATTTGAATTGTTAACGTCTCCAGGAGGAATAATTTGAGAAGCCGCAAACGAATTTAATGAAATTAAGACAGAACTATATAAAATTGAATACCGAAAAAAAGGCGGCAGTTTATACGTATCTGGTGAATATTTTGTTGTTTGGTTCATTCTATGGTTATCCTTAATTATATCCGTACAAAGCGCTGTTTTTTTGTCTTAGTCGACGGAAATTCATTCAATAAATAGTCAAATCTTAAACAGTCTCTGACTGAATCAATTGAAGTTGTTTTAATAAAGCATCACTTTTTTTTCTATAGGCATAACCCATACAATAATTTACAAGTTCTTTTTGCTCTTCAGTAATTGTTTCAGTAAATGCTGAAAACAATTGCCAAATTCTTTTTAGGCGAAAAGAAGCTCGTTTAGAGTAGGGATTGTTTTGTGTGCTATAGGCTTGGAAACTCTCATGCTCTTCATATTCAAATTGAGAGTCAATAAGAAAATGCGGTGTTCCCGCAGAAACTGAATAAAAAAGAGGACTTGAGACATTACCACCCATGGTATATTTAAAGGCACTGACTAGATGCAACCAGCGGAAGATAAAATTCTCATCATACATATGGCCTGCACTTACGACCTTAAAACCATGTGATTGAAAAAACTGATGTAAATTCAGTGTTACATCATGCCAGTGCACGCAGACGGTGATAGGTTTTAAATGTTCTGGCAAATCATTTAATTGCTTAATTAATAATTCTTGATTGAAAGACATAGTAACCAATGCAGTCGAGTGGGGTGGAAAATACAATGTTCCCTTTTTCTCTTTTTCTTTTACTTCAGGTTTAAATAATCGAAGCGCATAAAGAAAAGGCGAAGCTGAAGGAATAATTTGTTTTTTCTTAGCCAGTTTTTTCCATATGGTTGAACGAAATTCCGGATAATTTAATACAGCAGGTAAGGAGCAGTTTAACTCTCCCGGAAATATACCCGCGTCATGTAAGTAAATAGCATGGGGTATGACTCCCATAATTGCTTTATTTCTAGGATAACCAGAATATGCCTTTAATATCGATGCAAAACCATAATTATTATTGGGCGCATATACCTCAAAGTTAGATGGCGTTTTTGCAGCACAAAGCTGTTCAATATCTTCTTGTTCTTTTATTGCTTGCTGATATGTAATCATGCTCTATTATTATTTTTATATTGTAAAAAAAACAGGGGCTAAGCTCGAATTGTTTCGACTATTTGTTATATCAAATTTAAATGAGAAGTGATTATATAAAAATTTACTCAATTAGTCTGTAGGATTTTTCCTACAAAGTGTTTGTTTTCGTAGAAAGCCCACCTCCTTAGAGAAAAGTTATCGCGATTTCGAAATTGATCAATGATCAAAATCTAGATAAATTTACACGTTTTTTGTTACTTCAGGCCATCAAAATCCCTCAAAGTCTGATGAAACATGCCAAAAAAATGATCCGAGCGCCGTATTCAACTTGGAATAGCACTGCTTTCTTTTAAAAGTGCAAAAACTGCCTCGGTAATTAATTGATAATCTTCTTCATTTGGATGTACTTGATCAGACTTTAAACTTTCATTTCCGATTATTTGGGGTAAGGTTTCAAGATCAGCAGGAATATTTTCGGAGGCTACCATTTGTTCATAAACTTTATGGCTTTTTAAAGACAAAATGCCAAATTGAGGAACATCCATTAAAATAATAGGAATTTCTCTTTTCTTTGCCTCACCAATCATTTCTATCAAGTAATTCCGGCAAATGAATTAAACCTATACTACTGACTTCACCTGGAATACCTGCATTAATTACTGTGAATCCGGTAAGTGATTTCAGTATGGTGGGATAACTATCGTCGTCGCCAACGCCAGTTCCATGAGTTAGACTGTCACCAAAGGCTAAAATAACCTCATCGGCCGGTAAGGATGAATAAACCGGTTTAGTTTCTGTACTACAGGAAGATAATAGAAAGTAACAACTGATTAAAAAAATAATGGTTTTTTTAGCATAAATTATTGCTGTTTATCGTTTCCGCTCTTCTTTAATATATTGTTGAACATGCTTCCGGGCATTCATTGTCGTCTATAAAAGGATAAGGGGCTAAGTGAAATATAGACTATTCTTTTGAAATTAAATAGTCTAACGGGCTATATTGGAGGAAAAATAGATGAGGTGGAGGTAAATACCGGCCACCTCACGCATTCAATACAATTACAACGATCTGATTTCCGCAATTTCCGTACTTGAAATACCCAGCCCACCTGGAAATATAGAATAATAATAATATATTGTTAATTTTATATTGACCCGTCTATTGGTTTAGGGTTTATGATGGTTTCTTGATCGGCAATTGGTGCTGAAGAAATAGAGCAAATTCGAGGCTTTTAATAAATGTGGGTCTCAGCGAAAAGGTCTGCTAAAGGGATAACTTTTTAGGAAGTAAACATGGTATCGAAAGATGAAATTAATGCCCAAGCAGATGTTTTCTTATTTTGGGATCTTTAAGCGTCAGGCCTCTCAACATACGTAGGCGCATTTTTTCAAAGCTGATAAAGTCAGCGTGGGGTTTTTCATAGGCACCAAAACCATATCTCATTGGTGTACTATCGGTGAGAGAATAATAGGCTTTTTGTGCGTCAATCCAATGATGACTATCATGGGCATAAACCCAGCTCACTAAGGTATTAAAATCCTGTTTATTCTCTTTAGCCCAAAGGATCATACAACCCACATCATCAAAAATATAGGTGTTACCATTGGGCTTCACAACCTGTACGGCATTGTTAAGTGACTCAACGGGCATCCTGCATTTCGGGCATTGTACGGTTCCCAGACTAAATGGCAAGGCTTCTTTAGCGTGATTGTGTTTCAATGCATCATCACTTTTTTCACATCCCATCAACAATAAACTTATACCTATACTCAAAGCAAAAAAAACCATGTATAAAACAGGATGTTGTATTTTTTTAATCAAAGCCATACGCCATTTCTCAGGTAAAATATAATAGCGTATAAAGAAACCAGTATCAGATAACAAAGGTTAAACAGAACTGACCAGTTTAACCAACTCTCCACTTTTTCCTTGGTCAAAAAATGAACAACCAATGAGCCAATACCAAAAAAGGTTCCCACAAAAAGACTGCCGTAAAATAAATAACCAATGAAGTAATAGTCCGACTGCAGTAGACAAAATGGACAGTTGTGAGTCGGTAATTCATATACATAGGTGGAAAAAAAGGCAATCAGAGCAATCAGGGCAATAGTCAAATAGAATAGATTGGCGATCGAAAAAGCAAACACATTTTTTAGACGGTAAAAAATGAACATGATGATAAAACTACCATAAAAACCGCTGAGTATTATCCAGTGCGGTAAGACGAGAAAAGAAGACACTGTAGATGTTTCGATGGCATCAAATAAAGTGCCACAACAACTGACAATCACATGCGGATCAATGGCAGAAAACATCATCACTTCCAGTACAACTTCTGCCATAAATAAAAAGAAGATCAATACGTAAAAAATAAATTTTAAGCGACTATAGGGATAGTCCGGCCGTTTCATATCATAATGATGCAAGGCTACCCAGATACCGAAAAGATACAGGTTAATCAGCTTGAAAATGAAAACATTAAAACCATAGGATGTTGCATTGACCACCCCTGCGGCACACATCGCTCCGGGGATCACCAGTGCGACTAGATCCAGGGTAAAGACAAAATAGATAAATAAGGGAAGCTTTAAAAAGAATAGATATTTTATCAGCGTTGCAACCAGATAACTTTGCTTTTCCAGTGAGTATTGTAAACTGGAAGTGGAATCACTATCCCAGTGTTTGATAATACGCAGGCTCAAGAAGAAGGCGATAATTGCAAAGCAAACAAATAACACATCTAGCATTAGCAAGGCAATGACATCAGGTGTCATCAAGCTCATGTTATCTGCCCATTTTTTAAAGCAACTTCTCTGTCAGCAAAATCGAGATCAAAAAAAACAGGATCATGGGTGGCAATAATAATCGTTCTGCCTTCAGCCTTCATTTGTTGAATAAAGGCAAGAAAATTTTCTGTTAAAAAAGCATCTAGATTGGCGGTTGGTTCATCCGCCAGAATAATTGCTGGAGAGTTAATCAGTGCGCGACTGATGGCAACCCGCTGCTGCTCACCACCGGAAAGATTGGCCACTTTGACATTTTTTTTATGCATAATTGAAAATTGTTCTAACACTTGACAGGCTTTCTCATCAATGAGATGCGGATCAATATCCGCAGGTAAGAGCGGTGTAATGACGTTTTCATATACAGTGAGAGAGGGAATGAGGTTAAATTTTTGAAAAACAAAGCCAATTTGTTCACGCCGATAAAGCGCAGAAAAATTATCCGGCATCTTAGAAACTCGTTTTTCATTAACAATTACTTCTCCCTTAGTCGGTTTGCTCAGGGCTGCAATTAAGGTGAGTAAGGTACTTTTACCACTGCCGCTGGCACCTTTTAAAATAATCAGTTCACCCGGTTGAATGCTGAGACTGACATCTTTTAATGCCACCATCTCATTAGCCTGATGTTGATGAAAAATTTTACTGATCTTCTTGATTTCAATCATTAGCGGATTACCTCGTTAGCTTCGAGGGTTGCAGCACGCCATGATGGAATAATTGTTGCTGCAATATAGATCGGTACAGTGATAAAGAAGATCAACGCTAAAATCTGGATATTCAGCGTAAAGGGCAATTTAAAATCCGGTTTTAAGATGGAATAGCCCATAAAAATATCTTTGAGTAAAGGCGCCTCTAATAAAAAAACATAAGCTATTGAAAGGGCTATTGCTACTATAAAAGCAGTACCTGAGACAATCAAAGCTTCATAAAATTTAACGTTTAAAATGTCCTCAATCTTCCAGCCAATGGCTTTTAAAATACCAATCTCCTTTTTCTCTTCAGAGCTTAAACCACTGGCCTTATCATAAATAATAATAAAAAAGGTAAAGATGGCTAAAATAAAAAAAGCCAAAAATATACCACTTTTATAATCAAAGATATTTTGATAACTCACTCTGATATCGTCTTTAGTGACGACACGTGTGTCGGGATAGAGCTGATTGATCTTCAGAGCAATAGTTGGGATTTCCTTTGGGTTGGCTATTTTCACGACTATATCAGTGGCATACTGCTCATCGAGGTCAAAAATTTCCCGCACTAACTCACTGCTCATAACGATACTATCACTGGACTCTAGTTGGGTGGAGGCTTTAAAAACGCCACCAATCGTCACTTTCTTAGAATCTCCATCGGGTTTCACAAATAGAAAAAAATCTTCATAATAACTGCTTAATAAGGCCTCATATACGCCGGAGCCGATAATCATCGATGGTGTGTCACTGCTTAATTTATCATCGAATTGAACCGCAATATCTGACAATACTTGTTTATACTGATTTTCGTAGAGTTCGATACCGATAATGCTAAAATTGGCTCCTTGAGGTTCAAAATAATAATAACCCCAGACTCTGGGAATGGCATCTTCGACTCCGGGAATTTGAAGAATTTGGTCACTGCGCTGCACTTCAATATCTTTTTGTTTTCCAGCAATAATTTTTTGCACAATGACCTCAGGCAATGCCTCCAGAGTGCCAAGCAATTCATTTTTTAGTGCACCGGTAATTAAAAAAACAGAAGATAAGACAAAGATCAACAGAGTAAATATAATAGTGATAAATATATTTTTGGCACCACGTCTTAAGAGAGAGTGAATCGCAAATTCAAATAGATTACTTTTCAATAGTGATCCTTGAGGGTTGTTTTTTTAAAATGTCTGATGGACTATAAACAAATGAGGCCGGGAAAAAATCTCTAATTTCAGGCCCTTCATTAAAAATAGAAAAGCTGTCACTAAGACTTCGATTTCTTATGGAACGGGTTTCTGAAGAAATAGCAAGATCAGGCAAAGCAACCAACTCAAGATAGGCTAGCCGTTGCTTATGCTGTTCACTATCATAGCTATTATTGCTCTTGAGGTAGATGATTTCTCCACCTAAAAGCAATAATAGGGATAAAAGTGAATAAAGATATATTCTTGATTTTTTGTAATGCTTCATACTATCCCATATGAAGAAAGGGGATAGTAGTGCCATTTTTTATTCATCAAGCGCATAAATATTTTTCTCATTCAATTGCTCAAATTTAACAATTTTATTGCCCGAATGATCCTTTTTAAAGACGTTTGCATCGGCTTCAAATTCAAAAGGAATCAGCTCATTGCCCATGGGGCCAAACACATCACTACCGATAACATAAAATGCTGTTTTACCATTAATGGCTTTTTGGCTATAGTAATCGGTGACCAGAATTTTCGTGATCTCTTTTTTCACCGCTTGGTGATTCCCCCACTTTTCCGGCTCAAAATAAAACTTCATGAGATCCTTAACGCCATCAAACGAAAAGTGATGCTCGTGCCCATCGTGTAGATATAAGATCTGTGCCGCCCAACGGGGATATTTGTAGACAAACATACCGCACACTGGGCATTTTTCATCTCTACCGACTTCAATTGCCGCTGAGCTGCCTTGCTGTAGTGCGGCACGTTTCACTTCCCAAAGGTAAAGGGCCACGGCCTGGAATTTTTTAGGATGCTTTAAATCACCACAAAGCTTATTTGTTTTGATATCCGCTTTCAGTTCATTAATTTGTTTGTATTTATTAACATCAATATTTTGATCACACTTTTTCTCAAACAGCTTTTTCCCCATGGGGTACATTTTTTTCTGTTTTTTCTTATTCGACATGGCAATATCAGACTGCAACGATTGTTTTGCAGCAGCAAGCACCGTATTGAAATCAACAACCTTACCACCCATTCTTTCTGCAAAGTCTAGTGCTGACTGCTTGTCTGCAAAAGCCAGCTTACTGGTTTTGCTCATTGTGCCCACAACTATACTGCCAAGTACATAATGTGCGCTACGGGCGTCAATTAGTTTCTGACTGGTAATATCAACTACTTTAACTGTCTTTAAGTCAATATCATGGTCTTGCATGTCAACAACCAAACATCTGATAGAGCAAAATTGCCTATCTTTACCATCGCTATGTTGTGCGGCATGTGAGGATTTATAGAACATTTTTAAACTCATACCGCAGACAGGACACCACATTTTTTCTTCGCCAGACTGAGTTAATTGTGGTTGAACACTTGCCATTTTGCTGAACTTTTTCCCTGTTTCAGCAGCAAACGCATTGATGGAAAATAAACTCGTTATTATTAATCCGCATAACAAAAATATTATTTTACGCATTACAATTCCTTCTTTTTTTAATTAAAAAAGTGATCATTATCCTGAATAAATAGCAAACCATTGCTTTTTCCTGGTTGATAAATTTCACTGGAGTTATTACAAACATTTTGCCTAATAATTGAAGTAACATCGGTCACATAAAACACTATTTTCAAAAATTAGACTTACCTCGCTTTGCAGCAATTATTGAACCAATTAGTAAGTGTCTTTTTTTTAAGATAATTTTAATTATCCATGCAAAAAGTATGTGTTTGTTCACACACTTGTGGGTGATATCGCGCAAAAAAAAGATTGGTTATAGTGGTTATGGGGTGTAAATCAAATGAAGTCCTACTTGGGTTGGTCCAGAAAATAATGGGATTAACAATATAGGGAGACTCACAGTAAAATTGAGCTATTCTTTTACTAAACTTAGAATAATAAAACAATCGAGGAGTAACTATGAGCAACCCCATTATCGCGGACAACAATCCCAAGGCTGTCACTTTAAACAAAGGTGATGAATATTATTTCTGTACTTGTGGACGTTCTAATAAGCAGCCTTTTTGTGATGGTTCCCATGCGGGAACAACTTTTGTTCCTAAAGCATTTATTGCAGAAGAAGATGGCGAAGCCTATTTATGCGCTTGTAAACATACAACCAATGCCCCTTTTTGTGATGGCAGCCATAAACAGTTTTCGAGTCAAGAAGTTGGTAACGAAGGTCCAGGGATTCAAACTAAAGAGAATGAATTACCAATTGCTGTAGCCACGATTGAAGAGCCAAGTGTGGCCTTCATCCATCAACTCGCCCGAGAAGGATTGTCAAAATTAGGTCATCATGGTTCTATGACTTCTATGGGGGTTCCGCGTCATACGTTACCGCATTGGGATGATATTCAAATAATGGCGGCGCAGCTGGCCAGAAAGCCACTAATGGAAGATCAGGACGTTGGTACTGAATTAATTATTGGCCCCAAGGCTAACAAGCCATTACGTCTAGAGATTCCCTTATTGGTTTCTGATATGAGTTTTGGAGCTTTATCAGAGGAGGCAAAAACGGCATTAGCTCGTGGGGCTGAGTTAGCAGGAACCGGTATTTGTTCTGGTGAAGGTGGCATGTTACCGGAGGAACAAGCTGAAAATTCACGTTATTTTTATGAATTGGCCAGTGCTAAATTTGGTTATAAAGAAGAACTTTTAAAAAAGGTACAAGCTTTTCATTTTAAAGGGGGCCAAGGCGCAAAAACGGGAACCGGTGGACATTTACCCGGCAATAAAAATCAAGGTAAAATTTCACAGGTCAGAGGTATACCAGAAGGGCAAGCTGCTATTTCGCCACCAACCTTTGCCGATTTCAATTCGGTGTCTGATTTTAAGCGATTTGCCGATCGGGTGAGAGAGATTAGTGGCGGTATTCCGATTGGTTTCAAACTCAGTGCCAATCATATTGAACAAGAAATTCAATTTGCTCTGGATGCGAGTGCCGACTATATCATTCTTGATGGTCGTGGTGGTGGGACTGGAGCAGCACCTGAAATTTTTAGAGATCATATTAGTGTTCCCACCATTCCTGCTTTGGCTAGAGCCCGCCGCTATCTCGATGAATGTGGAGTCAGTGGTCAGGTGACCTTGATTATTACTGGTGGATTAAGACTCCCAATGGATTTTGTTAAGGCCTTGGCTTTGGGGGCGGATGGTGTTGCCTTATCGAATAGTGCCATGCAAGCCATTGGTTGTGTGGCAGCAAGAATGTGTCATACCAATAATTGTCCCGCCGGAATAGCCACTCAAAAGGCAGATCTACGTCAGCGATTAAATGTTGAACAATCATCCCAGCAATTAAACAATTTTTTTAAGGCATCAATTGAATTAATGCAGGTTATGGCCCGTGCCTGTGGTCATGACCACCTGAGTAAATTTAACAAAGATGATTTAGCCACATGGCATTATGATATGGCTTTATTATCAGGCGTAAAATTTTCTGGAGTTGGTAAATAATGTAAATAATGTAAATAATGTAAATAATTTAGATAATGATAGTTGTGAAAGATTCCTATAAACAACTTGGTCTATAATAGCATTTATATTAAAACTAATGGAATTATTTACAATGCATAAAGCATTGATTGTTGAAGACTCTCAGGATATTGCACAATTGGTTCAAATCCAATTAAGAGATATTGATTGCCAGGCAGATATTGCCAATGACGGACAAACTGGTTTGGATTTATTTAAAAAAAATCACTATGACGTGGTGATTTTGGATCTCATGTTACCGGTTTTGGATGGTATGAGTGTCTGTAAAGCAATTCGTAATGATGACCCCTGTATTCCCATTTTAATGCTGACTTCCAAGTCATCTGAATTAGACCGTATTGTCGGTTTAGAAATGGGAGCTGATGACTATTTAACCAAACCCTTTAGTATGCTGGAATTACTGGCACGTATTAAGGCTTTATTCCGACGTGTTGAGGCGCTGGAGGCAAAACAGGTCAAGGCTCAAGATAATGATTCCCCTGCATCTAAAGTTATTTTGCTGGATCAACTTAGTATTGATGAGAATAAACGGGAAGTGTTTGTCAATGGACAGCAAATTGAATTAACGGCAAGAGAATTTACTTTGTTAGTTTATTTTGCGCGTCATCCCGGCCAGGTCTTTAGCCGCATCCAGTTGTTGGATGCCGTATGGGGATATTCTCATGACGGTTATGAACATACGGTCAATTCACATATCAATCGACTGCGAGCTAAAATCGAGCAAGATCCATCAGAACCGGAGTATATATTGACGGTTTGGGGGGTGGGTTATAAATTAAATGAACATGTGGTGAATCATGATTAAAAGTTTATATGCCAAGTTTGCCATTATTTTAATTATTGTTTTCGCTATCACAGGAATTAGCTTTTCGGTTTTAACCCTGTTTATTAGTAAGGATTATATCCAGGAGATTAATCAGCAAGCACATCGTGATCTCGCTCAAAATATATTGCAGCAAAGGCGTTTGATTGCGAATAATAAAATTGATAATAAGGCGCTTAAAGAGACTTTTCATCACTATATGACGGTTAACCCCAATCTGGAATTTTATCTTTTGGATACTCAAGGTAAAATACTGACTTTCTCAGCTGAACCGGGAAAAGTGAAGCGTTTACACGTTGATTTAGAACCCTTTCAAGAACAATTGGAAGACTCTGAAAACCTTATTGTAAAAGGTGATGACCCAAGGAGTCTGACCGGTAAGAAGTATTTTTCTGTGGCTCCATTTCCCAACCAACAAAATCCCGAGGGTTATTTGTATATTATTTTACAAAGCCAGGCTATCGAACGTATTTATCAGGATTTAGCTGATATTAAATTGTTCCGACTATCCATGTATTCCCTAATGGCCAGTTTAATTTTTGGCTTATTATTGGGCTTAAGCCTGTTTTATTATCCCGCCCAACGTTTAAAAAAACTATCTCAAGCCATGCTCCGCTTTAAGGAAACGGGGTTTACCGAACAATTAAATGTAGCTGTAAAACCAGCAAAACGTCATCGGGATGAAATTGCTTTATTGGATCAAACCTTTGCGGAAATGGCAGAGCATATTACCCAACAAATGCTACAATTGAAAAAACAGGATCAATTGCGGCGCAGTATGATTGCCAATATTTCTCATGATTTAAGAACACCACTGGCGGCTATTTTTGGTTATTTGGAGGTGTTATATCTTAAGGGAGATGATTTGGTGGTAGAGCAAAGAAAACAGTATTTGCAGACCGCTCTGCATAGTAGTAAACAATTAAGCGGTTTAATAGAAGATTTATTTGAATTGGCTAAATTGGAAGCCAGTGAAACACCTCCGCATATCGAGTCTTTTTCGATTGCTGAATTAGTGTTGGATGTTATGGATAAATTCCGTCTCAAAGCGGAAGAAAAACAAGTGGGTCTTAAAATTAGCTGTGATAAAGATACCCCTTTTGTGTTTGCGGACATCTCTTTGATTGAGCGTGCCTTAAATAACTTGATAGGTAATGCGGTAGAACATAATCAAAATGGTGGCGTGGTTCAAATTATTGTCGAAAAGAAATCAGATGTGCTGGATATTATTGTCAAAGATAATGGTAAGGGAATCGCCTCTGAACATTTAAAACAAATCTTTGAGCGTTTCTATCAAGTGGATAATCAACATCGAGAAGGGCAACATGCGGGCTTGGGATTAGCTATTACCAAACGGATTGTGGAATTACATGGGCAAGTAATAGCGGTTAAAAGCAAAATTGGTAGTGGGACTGCATTTAGCTTTTCCTTACCGACTTCAAATATTTATTAATAAGGATATAACCAAAATGAAAAAAATATTATTGGCAATGATATTACTTATGTTCTCTGTCTTATCTATGGCTGAAGTAGGACACTATAGTGAAGATGAAAATTTTTATGATAAGGCATGTACCAATTTAGTTGATAATAATATCCAAAGTCAGGCACTGGTTGGATATTTTAGAGGCGTATATGATGTTATCGGATGGGAGCAAAAAGATGTCTCCTTAAAAGAAATGAAAAAAAGATGTCGCGAAGCTGATAACAAGGATATGTCTTTTAGAATTTACGTTATAAGTATTGTTAAATAATTAGTTATAATAATTATCAGTAATGCAGTCCAGAATAAAAAATAAATTTTTATTCTGGACTGCATTTGCTTAAAATCTCCTCATATTTATGAAATTCGTAAGTTTTAAAATCGGAGACTTCGGGTTCAATTAGAACGATGTTTGAATGACTGCGCAAAGATTCCTGAGCTTTATTGTACATAGTTAATCGAACACTCCTTTCTAGCATGGCTATAACCGCTTTGGTATGACCAAAAAAATGATAGTCTTTCTCTTGATAGGGCTTAAATGAATTTTTTCCCAAAACATTTGAGGCAAGAAGCTGCTCATAATCTGCATATTCCACCGGTAGATTACTGGCGATAAAACCATCGACATAATATTTATCGGCTATTTTTACGGGGGGAAAAATGCCAGGAATGGCCATCGAAGCTAAAACTGCATCTTTTATCCGAAGGTCGCTGGATTGATCAAAAACCATGGCCTCGCTAGTATTAAAATCAGTGGCAACGATTTTTAAGCGAATATCGGCATCGGAGATTTTTTTGTCACCATAGAGGACATAAAATAACTCTTCTATTTTATCGGTTGCCAAAAGACTGCCCTGGGAAAAGGATATTTTCCCCCATTTAAAAATATTTGAGAATTTTTGAATAAATTGATAAATCTCTTTATCGGTATAATTTAAAGCATAACAGGCTCCCAATATAGCTCCCATACTGGTGCCAATAACTTCCTTTGGTTTTAGGCGATTCTTTTCAAGCATACGGATTATATTTAAATGAGCTATGCCTAATGCTCCCCCCCCTGACAGGACCAGCGAAAAATCATTTTTTAGTTGCTTGTTAGTTTTTTCTGAAATATTCATATTTACTCACTCGAGAATTGACTCTTTTATGATGGTTTTGTGATAGTTTTGTTATTTTTGATTTTTAAACTAGTACTCAAGGTAGCAACATTTCCAAGCAATAAATTGTTTCATAATGAACCGAATAAATAAAAAAATTAGGAGTTTACCATGTTTAAAAATAGGTTTAAAAATAAGTTAAAATCATCCCCAATTATTGCCGGTGTTTTAGGATTATCCGTTTTGTACTCAGGATTCGCTCAAGCTGATACCTTTGAAGTGACCATAACCAATGCCACGGCGGGTCAGGTTATTACTCCCCCTGTCTCGTTTACTCATAATAGTAATGTGTCATTATTTCAGCTGGGACAAGCAGCCCCAAGTTATTTAATCCCATTAGCCGAAGACGGCGATAGTAGTGGTTTTGCTGGAGCGGATAGTTTAGCCGATGTGTCGGCATTATATATGGCGACAGCAGGTATACCTCCGGGCAGTTCACAAACTTTTACCATTGAAACCACCTCGGCACATCCACTTATTTCTGTTGCAGCTATGTTTGCCTCAACCAATGATGCCTTTGTAGCGATCCATAATCAACAACTTGATTTTGGTTTTGATCAGCATAACTATATGGCCAATGTTTATGATGCCGGAAGCGAACGTAATTCAGAGGATTGTCAATTTATTCCAGGACCTCCATGTGGTAATGCCGGAGTTCGGGATACCACGGGAGCAGAAGGATTTGTGCATGTCCATAATGGTATCCATGGTGTGTCTTCCTTAGCAGCACAAACCTATAGTTGGCATAATCCTGGAGCCGTTATCAGCATAAAACGTACTCAGTAATAATTTTAAAAAACTCGTTCAAATACTTGCTGAGCAATTGCTTCACCGAGTATTTGGAATAATTCCCCAGCTTAAGGAATCGGAATAAATTAGAATTTGCTCCATTGGATTTTCCCAGTTTTATTGATAAATTTGTTTTTATTAGCACATTATTTGCGAAATTCAGTCGGATCAAAGATAAGGGTGATTTTGGATATTTTTTCTTCCTGAAATTCGAACAATTGTGTCATGGGCAATTGTATTCCAGGCTTTGAAAACTGATAAATTAAACATACCGATGTCTGGTTTTCATATTCTTGTAGGATGAAATAATGAAGATCATTCGGTGGATCATTTTTTAATGCCTCTATATAAGCCTGGGCCGAGTTATATTGATAGAGTGGACCATAAAAAGAAAAATTATCAGTGACTAGTCGGTATAAATCATCCAGATTTTTGCCTGAATAAAAAATATCTAGAAATTGTTTTGCAAGGTTTAAACGGGTCATTTGGAATGCTCATTTAAGCAGTTAGACTGAGTGGTGAGATACTTCATAATACTGTCGGCCGTTAATTTAAAGTTTGGGGATATATCCATTCCTGCACTTTGCAATCCTTTTGCCGTCCATTTATTGCAAGTATTAAGGAAATAAAAATCTCCAAGACTTTGATAAAACTGGCTATTGCCATAAATTCCTTTTTTAAGAGGAATAATTTTATTGTTTTGATTTTTCTTAAAACTATTTGCAATAAACTGAACAAGAGCCTGGTACTGACTTTTTTTTAGACAGACTTTTGATACCTCACTATTGGAGAAATATTTATCGGCTGTTTGGGGAACTGCAACGGCATGAATAACGGTCTCAGTTGGCCAAAATAAAGCCTTTAAGGTTAAACCGGCGGTGATTTCTTTTGCTTGGTAAAAGCCTTTATCGCCCCAGCCAAATTCTAGATAAGGAGTATGATTAAACCGTTCTTTTAGCTGAGGAAGATATTCTTGAATCAACTCCGCAGGAATGACAAATCCAGTATGCCAACCATGGCTGGCTATATATATTTCCCTATTTTTTTCCTCAAAGCCTTGGGCAATATATTCGACGCTATTAGGTCCTGATGAACAGGCCGATAATAAAGCAAAAAAAATGATGGGAATAAAACTATTCATATCGAAATTAAGATTCTTTGAGTTTTATCTATTCTAAATCTGAAATGGCACGTGAATAGATTTGATGGTCATAATAAAAATGTACACTATCTCCTTGAATAACTGAATGGCCATAATGAGGTCCGGTATAATAATAGTCAGGAATTGCTTCGGCGGTAATTAGTTTGCCCGTGAGTTGAAAGTTTGGTGTGTTATCCAGATTAAGATCAAAAACATACAGACCGATATGAGTCCAATCGTAGTATGCATTTGGATTGTCAGGGTCAAACCAAGAACTATATAATGGGGCGGTATCATACAAATCAACCGGGATGGCAAAACGTGCCGGACTATTGTCATGAGGCTCTATATAAGTAAAAGCATGATGATCATATAAAACGTTTGAGCTAGTAGGTTGTTTACCAATTTTCATGCTTTGAATTTTTGTCACTGAATGGTCGTCACTAACATCAAAAAGACTCAATTCGAGTCCCTGGTCCCAGGAATATCCCAGCTCATTACCTTGCTCATCGGTAGCTGGAGTTGTAGTTTTCCCAATACCCAAAAGATAGTTGTCATTAACAGGGTGTAAATATTCTGAAAATCCTTCTACTTCGAGTTCCGCCATAATTTCAGGTCTGCTTCCATCTTCTAAATTTAGAACATATAGAGGAGCCGTTTTTTCAGCAGCGACGAAATACCCCCGGGTATCAATGAAATGACTGGAATATAAAATTTCCCCAGGTTTACCGATTCCATCGATACCACCAATTCTTTCGAGTTGGGCAGAATTGCTAGCCTCTTGTAGTATGGTTAAACTGGTTGAGGTGGTGTTATCCCAACGGTTCCCTAATGAAGTGGCTACTCGCAATTGGCCATTATATTCGCTCATTCGAAACGGCTTTTTATTTAATTCCCAGCCAAAGTGTCCAGGAACGATACCAGAGCCTTTATATTCGAGTGTTTGGTTAGTAATGGAAAATTTATGAATATCGGTTTTATACTGTTCGGTGGGATCCTTAAGCCGATAGTCAAGCTCTGTAATATCATATTGATATCGAGTGGATGCCAGATAAATGGCTTCATTCGACGCATAAAATGATTCGCTAGAACCAATAATACAATTGGCTTGAAATTCTCGAGGTTGATCTAATGGTATGGCGACTATTGAAATGATATTTCTATCTGCTTGCTTATCACTGGTATGGGGGGGAAGAAAACAATCTTCTGCTTGATACAGGGCTATTGGCTCCTCGGTATGAAAATTAATTTTAGGAATAATGTCGTTTATTGATAAATTTTCAATTAACTTTTGGTTGGCATCAATTTCTTCCTGGCTGATCGAATAAGTGGGTTCACTGGGATACCAATCCTTATATCCTTCCGGAGCTGGAGAGATACGGGTTACGACATAAAGCATATTGCCAATGCGACGGCTGGAGACTAAGTTGCCGTCTAGAGTAATACCATATATTGACTGCATGGCTTGAGGATTGCTGATGTCAATAATATTTATCCCCGTTTCAGAGGATTGCCAGTTACCTGAATAATTCCACCAAGGCCAATAAAAATTTCGCGATCCAGATACGCGTATAGCAATTTCTTGTTCACCCTGTTCTGTTTCTATCTTACTTAAATACAGTGAACCAATGGTATTTCCGGCGCTAAACTGGTGTTCAGATATAAATTGACTTGAGGCGGGTGATTCATTTAATTGATATACCGATAAACAGTTTTTTTGCGATGATTTTTGACAATTATCTAAGACAAATAATTGTTCACCATTGGTTTTAATAACATCGGCTTCGTCTACTCCTTGTTCCTGTAAACTGGTATTGGAAATATGCGTACTGAAGGAGGCTGTTGTAGGGGCTCCAATGGTATTAGAGGTATTGCCAGCATAATTTACATAAGTCTTGCCTTTAAATGCCAATTTAAAATAATCAGTAAAAAGTTGCTTGGATTGGATTTGATGTAAGGAGGGAGTATTTTCTGAAAAAATTATAAAGCCCAATGCCTGCTGGTTATAGACTAACTTGGATTGGTGATTTAAATAACCGCTATAGATCAAATATTCGCCAGGGCCGAATAGTTGATTGGAATTTAAATTAATTGATTCGGTCGCGAGTAAACTTTTTTTCAAAAAGCTTTTAAGGTTGGACATATCGTCGGTCATTGACTGCCATTTGTTACCACTATCAAGGTAAAACCACTGCTGATTATGTTTAACAATTAAAAACAGTTCACTACGCTGTGCCTCATCTATGGGGTCGACAGTTATAGAAATAGAAATATCTATTAACTGATTGTCTTCAAAAATCATGGGAGGGAAATTATCTTGATTAGTGTTTTGAAGATAATCTTTTGGTTTAACGAAACCTTTGAAGATTGCTTCACTTTTTCCTCCATTTAAAACTGTACTTTGTAGGTTAACACTTGATGAGGCCATCGTCTGTTGTAAGGAACAAAACAGCATGGAAAATAGAATAATTGAATTGGACCAAGAGATATTTTTTTTCATGTTGACAACCTTAATATTTTTCTTAAATGACAAATATTATTCATACGAGTACTTATTATTTTTCCAATTCCCATATAGTACTGGAATAGAGTTTATGATTATAAAAAATTGATAAAGATTGAGAGTTATTTTTTTCACCATCTAAGTCCATTTGAAAATTTTGACTAGGGACGATAGATGAAGGATCTATAGGCCTTACTAATAAACCTAAAAATTAAATTTATCTAATTAGAGACAGGTGTCGCATAATAAAGTTCATTAAAAGGTCTCTAATTGTGTTATTTAATTTGGTTTGCTTAAATTTTTACTGTTATACAGGCCTTAGCTTAAGAGGATACAAAGCTTATTCAAAATTATATTAAAACCTAAATTGAAATAAGATTTATTTCTATATAGAAGTGATGCTATGTATTACAAGCTATTTGCTGTAAGTGATTGCTTATTTACGCAGGAAAAACGCTAAAAATACCTTACTCTCTGCGAGCACAAAATCATGATATTGCTGGATAATGTTGATTAGTTGGAGAAATCGGGTATAATCTAGATTAGGTTGAAAGTGCGCCTTATATTTATTGATACCATTTCGAAGTTTTCTCTATAGTTCCTCGTCCTGAATTTATAATTACTAGCAAATCTTCCAGCCTAATCACCTTATTCAAAGGTTTTCATTATTTAAAATTTAAATTAGGATATATTATGTCTACTACTACAGGAACTGTAAAATGGTTCAACGAATCTAAAGGTTTTGGCTTTATCGAACAAGAATCAGGTCCAGATGTTTTCGCTCATTTCAGCGCTATTTCTGGTTCTGGCTTTAAAACTTTGGCCGAAGGTCAAAAAGTTGAGTTTACCGTTACTCAAGGTCCTAAAGGACCACAGGCAGAGAATATTGTTGCCGTTTAAACGATAGTATGGGGTATGGCTTGTGTCTACAGGCTATACCTTATTTTATAACTCGATATTGTTGTTCAATTTCCCTCTAAAAAATAAGATTGTATCATTAGCAAATATTTGGTAACTTATTTTTAGTTTTAATCCTTCCCTACGTGTTTGATTTTATTCAGGTAAACTGTTTCACCTAAATATTCCAATATCCCTTTTTTATTTTTTTGATATTGTGACTTACCTAATGAATAAGCACCAGCTTTCCCTTTCAATTCGAGCAAATAGGCAATCCTATAAATAAGGCTTATTTGTCAGGTTCCTGACCAAAGCTAAGCATATGACCATCGGGATCTTGCAGGCTAAATTCATTCATTCCATAAAAAGTGACTTCCAATGGTGTCGGGTTAAAACCCGCTTGGACAAGATGACTATGCAATTGCGAAACATCATCGGGATAAAAATAAAAAATACAGGGCCAGGAGGTATTTGAATGAGGATCGATTCCTTTGCTAAGACCCAAATTGGAATCGGTCTCGGAAAGCATGAGTTCCGTATCTCCTGAACGTATGGTTGCCCAGCGCCATTCTTTAATCGCTTCAGCGGGACTTACCACCTCGAAGCTAAGTGCTTTTTGGTAAAATTCAAGGCTGGCTTCAATATTAGAAATATTGAGCATGGGTACTAAATTTGTGAGTTTCATGAATTTCTCCTTTTTCTAATTGGGTCGTGCTATTAAAAAAACGTATACCATTCCCTAATAAAATACTGTATCGGGTGTATGACGCCTAGCAAATTGTCGTGTCTCGGGATTTTTGCCTTCCTTCCATAAATAATAGCCCAAATTAAGCGCGGAAAATTGGTGTTTTGTTGCTGCTTCGTCTATTTTATTTTCGTCAATATCCATGGGGCCTCCATTGTTGGTAACAATATTTTAGATTTTTTTATCCATTAATGTTTATCGTAGTTTAATTTCACATAATATCGTCTCTATTGTTCTAAATCAGAAATGGCACTGGAGTATAATTGATGATTGTAAAAATAATGGATACTATTCCCTTGGATGATAGAGTGACCATAACGAGGGCCCGTATAATAATAGTCTGGAATTGCTTCTGCGGTGATGAGTTTGCCGCTTAATTTAAAGCCTGGACTATCAGAGGTGTTTAAATCAAACACATATAATCCGGTATGTGTCCAATCATAATAAGCCCGGGGGTCGTCAAGTTCATAATAATTGTTTTCTGGTACGGTGTCGTATAGGTCGATGGGAATAGCAAAACGAGCAGGGCTACTATTATGAGCATCAAGAAATGAAAAAGCGTGATGGTCTCTTAGCACTTCTGAACTGGTTCCGCGTTTGCCAATTTCCATGGATTGGACCTCTGTCACGGAATCTGAACTTGAGACATCAAACAATGATAACTTCACGCCTTGTATCCAGCTATTTTCATTGCCATTCTCATCGGTGGTTACGATTGCATTTTTTCCAATGCCTAAGAGATGAGTATCGCCAATAGGGTGTAAATATTCTGAAAAACCATCGATCTCCAGCTCAGCAATAATGCGTGGATTACTTCCATCTTCAAGATCTAAAACATACAGTGGATCGGTTTGTCGGAAAGTGACAAGATAGCCTCGTTTACCGATAAAACGAGAAGCATATAAGTATTCATCGGTTTTACCTAAGCCGTCAAGCCCTCCAATTTTTTCCAGAGTACCCGTATCTTCGTTTTCTTTTAAAACTGTCAGGCTAGTTGATGAATTTTCCGCTGATCTTGTACCAACCGACGTTGCTATGCGCAATTCATCATTATATTCCCCCATTCGAAAAGGTTTTTTATCCACTTCCCAACCTAAACTTCCTGTTATGCTTCCTGAAGCTTTATAAAGCAAGGCTTCTTCAGTTAAACTAAATTTATGAATTTCAGTGGTAAATTCACCTCCAGAGTTGAAAATGAAAGTACCGGATTCATTGTCGTATTCATAACGTGAAGATGCTAAATAGATAGATTTAGGTGATGCATAAAATGTTTCAGTAGAACCAATAATGCAACTACTGCGAAAGGTATCAGGATTATCTAAAGAAATAGCAGTGATTGAAATAATACTTTTGTCTGGCATTTTGCTACTGTCTTGGGGAGGTAAAAAGCAATCATCTACTTGATGCAGTGCGACAGGAGAATTACTTCCTATGGTAATATTGGGAATAATATCAGCAATAGATATGTCGTCTAATAATTGTAAATTAGCATCAATTTCTTCTTGAGTTACGTGACCATTCGGTTCGAGAGGATAGTATGGATTAAAGTTTTCTATTTCGGGGGATGTTCGAGTCACTAAATAAAGGGTATTTCCAATCCGGCGGCTAGAAATTAATGTTCCATCTAGTTTAATCTCTGAGATTGCTTGGATTGATTCAGGGCTGCTCACATCAAGCATATTGATTTCCGTTGTCTGGCCTGAAAAAGTTGCTGGATAACCCCACCAACTCCAGTAAAAAGCCTGTTGGCCTGCCAGTCGCACCACAATTTCTTTAGGACCATCAATAGTGTCAATATTGGTTAAATAAATCTTGCCTTTAGAATTTTCTGAGTCAATTGAATATTGCGACAAAAATTGATTCGATGCCGGGAATTCATTGATTTGATAAGCCTGTAAACAGGTCGAATTATTTGAACCCTGGCAGCTATCCAGGGCAAATAATTGGCTTCCATTGCTTTTGATGACATCGGCTTCATCGACTCCTAATTCTTGAATATTTGTACTAGAAACATTGCCAGTGGCTTGAGTTGTTGAAGGACTGCCACTGATCGAAGAGCCAGACGTGATAATAATGTCATTATTAGTTCCTGCAATGGCTTTTTGAAAATAGGAGGTAAATAATTCTGCTGATTTAAAGCGATGCAATTCTGCATTTTCTGAAGAAAAAATGATCAATCCCAAACCTTTTTGGTTGTGGACAATCTTATTTTGGTGATTTAAATATCCGCTATAAAATAAATACTCTCCCGCTCCAAATAATTGTTTTGAATTGACCTCTATTGTTTCAGTTGCGGATAAGGTTTTCGATGTGTAGCTTTGTAGCTCGGACATATTGCTAGATATATCACCAATAAAGGCCTGCCATTGTTGTGATTGATTTAAATAAAACCATTGGCCATTATATTGAGCCACAAGATACAGTTGGCTTTTTTTGCTTTCATCCTCCGGAGCTATTTTAATAGAAAAGCTAATATCTAAAGCAACATCATCCTCAAATATTAAGGCAGAGTGGTTATTATCTTGTTGCTTAACGATACCTTGAAAAACTGCCTTGCTAGTTCCTCCACCCAATACGATTGTATTCAATTCTTGCATATCCAAATCACTTGTTGCCAAACTAATCTGTATAGGTAAGAGTAAAATTAGGAATAATAAAAATACATTTTGGTAAGAAATAAACTTTTGAATATTTATGCTGCAGCAAATTTTAAAACACATAACCATCACCCCTTAAATTTTATTTTCACTTAGACAAATTATCATAGCAAAAGTGCAATGTATGTATAATATTTCTTACAGTTTAGAATAAATATATGTGTGGTATTAGGTTAAAGAATAAATCAATGATGGGGATAGCGGATTAGGGATATCATTGAATCTGGGGGGAGTATAAATTATATTTAAGAAACACCTTGTACCGATAGTTGAGACATACCGATGATGTGGGATTGGCGGTGGAATTTCTGCTGCTACCCGATTAGTAAATTTAAACGCATTTTTTAATAGAAATTTAGTAGGTGTTTTAACCTAATAACTAATTACCAAAATTGATATTTAATTTTTCAAAAAATGCTTCAAATATATTAATGAGGGTGTAAATATAAGTGTGTATTTGCTCATTTTAGTGGTTCAATTTAATCGAGTTTGGTTCAGATGCTAAACGAACGATTAATTCCACCACCATAGTGAGCAGTTTACCTTCCGAACAAGTTATA
>Ga0209475_10001516_pt1 | contig 29004 bp, 29 predicted proteins | sample tdDd471_FD_187128 | JGI IMG/M metagenome (GOLD analysis project Ga0209475, IMG submission 187128) | Marine sediment microbial communities from the Atlantic coast under amendment with organic carbon and nitrate - tdDd47.1 (SPAdes)... | ecosystem: Environmental > Aquatic > Marine > Coastal >... | reverse complement strand
TTTGCTATTTTAAGGTATTTGATGGTGTTACCTCTCATCGTTGTTTTAAGCAGTAGTAAGAGGCCTCACGGATAGTAGGTTTCCGATGTTCGTGCGCTTTTTTGAAGAAGGTGTTGTTGTTTTATTAACGTAAGCAACCTAACCCTCTAAAAATATAATAGATCGCGAGCTATGTTTTTTATACGGGTATGAGTATCAAGTGGAGGAGAATAAATGAAACTCAGTAAGATTGGAGTTGGGCAAAGGCTGGTTGCCATTTTGGCTGTACTGATGGTCATTCTGGTTACCTTTTTTCTTGTAAACGTAAATTTTGGGACAAAGGATATGACTTTGTCCATTGTGGAAAAGACACTTGGGCAGAACGCTCGTAGTTCTACCGACTTGGTGGATGTTTGGCTTGATGATCAGATGCAGTTCCTGGATCTTGCCGCCACAAATTCAATGGTGGTATCGGCTGCGGACGGCGGCGATTGGGAGTCGGCTACAAATTGGTTGCAGGTTGCCAAAAAAAATAATCCGATGCTGGAGTCGCTTTTCATCCATGATGCAGCAGGCAACAGTGTTGTGACGACAAATACCGGCGGCCGAGGGAAAAACTATAGAAGCCGTGGGTACTACAAGGCGATCATCGGGGATGGTCAAGATTCGTTTGTCTCCAAGTTGACGCTTTCTCCCGTGAGCAAAAAACCACGAATTGCTTTGGTCAAAGCCGTGAGGAAAGACGGCAGGATTATTGGTTATGTGGGTATGTCTGTGCTGGCTGAAGGCTTTTCCAAACATTTGCTGTCGATCAAGGTTGGCGAAAAAGGCTACTGTTTCCTGTATGATACGACAGGGCGGATATTGGCACATCCTAATAAGGATCTGATCTTCAAGGATTTGAGCCAGTACGACTTCATTCAGGCCGGACTTCAGAAGAAAGATGGATTCATCGAGTATGAGTGGCAGGGTGACGTTAAGTACATGGCATTTGGTCAGGTCAAAAAGACTGGCTGGATTATCGCTCTTTCCGGCGAACGTTCAGATTTTTTGATCGAAGCCGATGCCATGCAAATGCAGCTTCTTGTGGTTGGTTTGATTTCCCTGGTGGTTATTCTTCTTTTGATCTTTTTCATAATCCGCAGACTGGTGACCCAGCCACTTGCGATTATTGTCGAGAAGTCCGAAGCTGTAAGCCGCGGCGATTTGTCTGTTGACCTTTCCGGAAAATTCAGTGGCGAGCTGGCTCGTTTGAGAGATGCTTTTAGTTCCATGGTCGAAAATCTGCATGAAGTGGTCGGCAACATTCATTCCGGTAGTGAAAATGTCGCGTCTGGTTCGGAAGAGTTGACCGCGACAGCTGAAACATTGGCTCAAGGGGCCAATACTCAGGCAACCGGTGTGGAACGGCTGTCGAGTTCCATTGAGCAGATGACTTCAAGTATTAATAATAACGCCACCAATGCTCAGGAAACAGAGTCGTTGGCGCAACAGGCTGCCAAGGACGCCCAGGCGGGCGGCGAAGCCGTTGCACAGGCTGTGTCGGCTATGACTGATATCGCCGAAAAGATCTCGATCATTGAAGAAATCGCTAGGCAGACCAACCTGCTGGCCTTGAATGCGGCTATTGAAGCGGCACGAGCCGGAGAACACGGCAAGGGCTTTGCTGTTGTCGCCGCCGAGGTCCGCAAGCTGGCTGAGCGGTCCGGTGTTGCCGCGAGTGAGATCAGTGAACTGTCCTCTTCAAGCATGACTGTTGCTGATACCGCTGGTAAAATGCTCGAAAAACTTGTCCCGGATATCCAGAAGACAGCGGAGTTGATTCAGGAAATATCTGCAGCCACTACTGAACAGAATACTGGCGCCGGTGAGATTAGTACTGCCATTCAGGATCTGGATCAGGTGGTTCAGCAGAATGCCGCAGCTTCAGAGGAAACATCCTCCACTGCCGAAGAATTATCCAGTCAGGCAATGCAACTCCAGCAGATTGTGAGTTACTTCCAATTGAAGGATAATCCTATATCTTCTCATCGGAATTACGTCACCGCCTATGAACAGAAGCCTTCTCTGGAAAGCGCCCCCTCTGCGCCGTCAAGTATGCTTGAGTCGGGAGTGGGCAAAGATGAAGGGTTCGAAAAGTTCTGATTCCATTCGGGAAAGAGAGAGTCTGTAAAGTGAAGGCGTGAGACGCACTTACTGGCTTACCTCTCTCAGAAAAAGATTGAAAAGAGGCCTCGGTCAAATGATCGGGGCTTTCTCTTTTGGTCAAAAGAAAGGCTCCATGGCGGTGTTTGGAGCCTTTCGGGGGAGTTCCCGACGGGGAACGCCGGGAAAACAATTTGTAAATTCACTTTCCATATAGGCACATATCTGGGCCGTTATGACAATAGGGAATGCTCCCGTTATGCTGAAGGCTCATCGGGAGAATGTCCCGCTTGAATGGTCGGAAATAGAAACAGCCGCCCAGCCTTGTTGGCCGGGCGGCTGCGAAAAGACCACCGAGTTGTCAAAAGTCAGCTGGATTTAGCCCTCTTGGAGTAGCTTCTTGGCGATGTCCAAGTCGTATAGCGCCAAAGGATTGCGGTCCGTGCCACGTTCCCGGAACATGGTGGCAGCCTGTTCGATCGCTGAGTAGGGCATCCATTGATGTTTTTCCCAGATGATTGGCTCTTTGGGGTTATAGAGCCTGAATTCGATGTCGTCATCATTGGCGCGAACATACATGCGCACCTCAGGGTGCTGCAATGATGGTGTATAGTAATGGCCGCGTTCATCTTTCATTGGTGTCTCCTAGCCGTTGAAGCCGAAGCGGATGGTTCCGCCAGCATCGTAGGTCTTTATGTTCATGCCTGCGAGCAGGACGCGCAGGGGTCTGCCGAAGAAAAAATCGTTCATTTCAGGTGCCATGCTGGTCTTTTCAGGGACCAAGCGGCGCAGTTCCATGTCGAAAACAACCATTTCCTTGAGTGATTCTCCAGCGTCATGGTCGCCTTCCCGGGCGGCTTTGGCAAGTTGTTCCATGGCGGCAGGAGCGCATTTCTCGTCATGCTCGGCCATGAGAGCCAACAAGGGGTGTCCCTCGGGCATCAGGTCGGTACGGGTCAGGCGATCCTTGTCGTACATGGCTCTGAGTGGTTCGATGTCCTGGCAGAAAAGCACCTCGCATTCTACGGGGCGAGAGCTGTACATGCCGCAGGTATTGCCTTCCGGACTGAAATGAATGCAGGTCCAGGTGCCATCGCGTCCCTTGAGTTTGAGCATTTCCGTATCAAGGGGAGCCACTTTCTGCTCCGGTTGGTCATAGACCCATTCGCCAGGCCTGAGTGTGACTATTTCCGTCAGTGCGATGGTCCCGTCCTGGATGAGCGGGAGATCGGCTTTATGTAAGGCCGGGCCGCCATTTCTGCAACAGTCGCCACATCGTCGGCAACGCGTTTTGTTTGTGTCTGATTTCTGCAAGTTTGTGTTGCTCCTCATATCCTTTTACGGTATCGGTTATGGCGGTCCATAACCTGTGCCATGGGACCGATACTCCGGCTTGGCATCAATGGCAAGCTCGGGGAAGAATGTAAACATGAGTACAGGCTGTCCGTTGGGTCCGTAGATTAAGGATTGGCAATGATTACTTGGATATTTCGGTTGACATAAAACCGGTGTGTTCAGTACATTGTCACCCCTGCATACCTTGTGAATATAGGTGCAAACATCGATATTCAAGGTACTTGCGTTACGTAGGAAAGGCGCTCTGGCTCCAGGTGATCTCCATCACTGCTTGCCGGCCTGAGCGCAATAATGGTTGATGGCAACATCTTAATCAAACAATGGAGGTTAAGGGAATGGCGAAACACAAAACTCCTCTGTTGGATCAGCTGGAAAGCGGCCCGTGGCCCAGCTTCGTATCCGACATTAAACAGGAGGCTGCAGCTCGAGCCAAGAACGAGAAGGGTCTCGACTACCAGATCCCCGTCGATTGTCCCGACGACTTGCTCGGCGTGCTCGAAATGTCCTACACCGATGGTGAAACTCACTGGAAGCACGGCGGTATCGTCGGCGTTTTCGGTTACGGCGGCGGCGTTATCGGCCGTTACTGTGACCAGCCTGAGATGTTCCCCGGCGTAGCTCACTTTCACACCGTTCGTGTGGCTCAGCCCAATGGTAAATGGTACAGCACCAAGTTGCTGAACGACCTGATGGACATTTGGGAACTCCGTGGTTCCGGTCTCACCAACATGCATGGCGCCACCGGCGACATCGTGTTCTTGGGCACCACCACCCCGCAGTTGGAAGAAATTTTCTTCGAGCTGACCCACAATCTGGACATCGACCTTGGCGGTTCCGGTTCCAACTTGCGTACCCCCGCTTCTTGTATGGGTATGTCCCGTTGCGAATATGCATGTTACGACTCTCAGGAGCTGTGCTACCAGCTGACCATGGAATACCAGGATGAACTTCATCGTCCGGCATTCCCTTACAAGTTCAAGTTCAAGTTCGATGCTTGCCCCAACGGTTGCGTTGCTGCAATTGCTCGTTCTGACCTGTCCTTCATCGGTACCTGGAAAGACGACATCAAGGTCGACCAGGAAGCCGTGGCTGCCTACGTTGGCGGCGAGTTCCCCCCGAATGCTGGCGCCCACGCCGGTAAAGACTGGGGTGCATTCGACATCCAGAAAGAAGTTGTCGATCTGTGTCCGTCTCAGTGTATTTCTTATGAAGGTGGCAAACTGGCTATCGACAACAAGGAATGCGTCCGTTGCATGCACTGCATCAACACCATGCCTCGTGCACTGAAAGTCGGTGACGAACGCGGTTGCTCCATCCTTTGTGGTGCAAAAGCTCCGATCCTCGACGGTCCCCAGATGGGTTCCCTGCTCGTGCCTTTCATGGAAGTCAATAAAGACGATGACTACCAGTCTATCAAAGATCTCATCGAAAACGTTTGGGATTGGTGGATGGAAGAAGGTAAGAACCGTGAGCGTATCGGTGAAACCATGAAACGTCTCGGCATGGCCACATTGGTCAAGGCTGCTGGCGTTCCTGTTGACGCCCGCCAGGTTCAGGAACCTCGCCACAACCCCTACATCTTCTGGAAAGCAGAAGACGTTGAAGGTGGTTGGGAACGCGACATCAACGATTTCCGTAAGCGTCACCAGCGCTAAAAAGAGGAGTGAAATAATATGGCTTTTATTTCTTCCGGGTACAATCCCGACAAACCGATGGAAGGTCGGGTATCCGACATTGGCCCTCGTCACTTCGGCGAGTACCTGCCCCCGGTTATCAAAGAAAACTTTGGTAAATGGGACTACCATGAGATCATCGAGCCCGGCGTCCTGCTGCACGTGGCCCAGTCCGGCGACAAGACCTACACCGTCCGTGCTGCTACTGCCCGCCTGATGACCGTTACTCATATCCGTGAAATCTGTGAAATCGCTGACAAGTTCTGCGGTGGTTTCGTTCGTTTCACCACTCGTAATAACCTCGAATTCCAGGTTGAGACCGAAGAAGCAGCCAAGGAACTCAAAGCCTTCCTGAACGATCAAAAGTTCGAGGGTGGCTCCATGAAGTTCCCGGTTGGCGGCACTGGCGCTGGTGTGACCAATATTGTTCACACTCAGGGTTGGGTCCACTGCCATACCCCGGCAACTGACGCCTCCGGTACCGTTAAGGCTACCATGGACGTCGTCTTTGATGACTTCACCTCCATGAAGCTGCCCGCTCCTGTGCGCATCTCCATGGCTTGCTGCCTGAATATGTGCGGCGCTGTTCACTGCTCCGATATCGCGATTCTCGGTATTCACCGTAAACCGCCCATTATCGATCACGAGTACCTGGACAACTTGTGCGAAATTCCTTTGGCCGTCGCTGCCTGCCCCACTGGTGCAGTCCGTCCGTCCAAGGTTGAAGTTGATGGCAAGACCTTCAAGACCGTTGCTATTAAAGAAGAACGCTGCATGTTCTGCGGTAACTGCTACACCATGTGCCCCTCCCTTCCGCTGTCTGACGGCGAAGGCGACGGTATCGCACTCATGGTCGGTGGTAAGATCTCCAACCGTATCACGAAACCCGCCTTCTCCAAGGTTGTGGTCCCGTTCATCCCCAACGAGCCGCCTCGCTGGCCTACGCTGACCAAAACAATCAAGAGAATTCTTGATACTTACGCAGCTGAAGCCAACAAGTACGAGCGTCTGGGTGACTGGGCCAATCGTATCGGTTGGGAACGTTTCTTCGAGAAATGTGACCTGCCCTTCACCGAGCATCTGATTGATGACTTCCGTGATCCGGCATACTACACTTGGCGTCAGACCACTCAGTTCAAGTGGTAGGATAAATACCATCGGGGTACGGTCTTTTGGGCCGTACCCCGTTCTTTTCAAATAACAAGGAGTCCATCATGGCACTCGACGTTGAAGCCGCAAAAGCTGAAATTCTTGCTTTCTGCGAAGCGAAGTCCAAGAACAAGTCCAAGTTCTACTTCAATGACTTCACCAAGCTTTTCCCGGATGAGAAAGCCCGTGCAGTCAAGAAAATCCTGACCGCTTTGATTCAGGAAGAAAAATTGGTGTTCTGGTCCTCCGGGTCCACCACCATGTACGGTATGGCCGGTGCTGGCAAACAGGCCGCTTCCGAGGGCGAAGACTAGACTCTAGCCTAGCTCGGTAATTGAGGCCTTGCCCGCGTCTTCGTGATGCAGGGCAAGGCTTTTCTTGATTGTGAGTCGAACCTGTCATGGTGCACAATAAAATTTCTCGATTAGTTCTGGCCGGTTTGTCAGGTGGTACAGGGAAGACCATTGTCTCCCTGGCCTTGGCCCGTGCTTTCAAAAGAGCTGGGAAGAGGGTGGCTCCTTTCAAAAAAGGGCCGGACTACATAGATGCGCAGTGGTTGAGTCTTGCAACCGGTCTCTCTTGCTCGAATCTTGATCCATTTTTTCATTCAACTGAAACGATCCGCTCTCTGTTTTTTCATAAATCGCACGGTGCTGAGGTGAGCTTGGTAGAGGGTAACCGTGGGCTATTTGACGGTATGGACGAGCACGGATCATGCTCAACTGCTGAATTGGCACGCATGCTTGATGCACCTGTTGTCCTGGCTATCGATTGCACCAAGATGACTCGTACAGTGGCCGCCATTGTGCTGGGGTGTGTACACTTTGAGCCGGGGTTGAACTTGGCGGGCGTGATACTCAATCGCACTGCCGGAGAACGTCACCGTTCGGTGCTGCAAAAGTCCATCGAGACCCATACGGATATTCCGGTGTTGGGCATGTTGCCGAAAATTTCTGCCAATCCCATTCCTGAAAGGCATATGGGACTTGTCTCCGATCAGGAATACGATGTCCCGGCACAAGAGGCCCTTGAAGCTCTGGCCGATATGGCCGAAGAGTGGCTTGATATCGACGCCATTCTTGAAATTGCAGCGAGCGCATCAAACTTCGGCCCTGATCCTGGTCCAATATTTCCCGGTGATCCTGCCGAAAAAAAGGTTCGTATCGGCTATGTACATGACGCCTCGCTCTGGTTCTACTATTCAGAAAACCTAGAGGCCTTGGAGCATGCGGGGGCCGAACTGGTCTGTTTGAGTATACTTGCAGATGAGCCTTGGCCCGACATTGACGGACTGTATGTCGGTGGAGGGTTCCCTGAAGTTTTTGCCGAACGCATAGCGGCCAATACCTCCATTCTTTCTCATATCAAGTCTTTGTCCGATGCCGGGATGCCTATATATGCCGAGTGTGGTGGTTTCATGGTGTTGTGTGATTCTCTTGAAATCAAAGGGGCGTCACACGCAATGGCCGGAGTCTATCCTGTGGGCACGTCTTTTTGTCCCAGACCACAAGGGCTTGGCTATACCGAAGCCGAAGCTGTTGAGGATAATCCTTTTTTCTCCACCGGATCGCGTATTCAAGGTCATGAATTCCATTATTCCCTGTGCGTTTCAGATGGCTCATCCGATCTGCAACCGGCGTTGAAAATGTTGCGCGGGCAGGGGGGCGGCATCGGTCACGACGGTTTTTTGCATAAAAACACTCTTGCTGGCTATAATCATATTCATGCACTGGCCGTGCCTGATTGGGCCAGCAGATTTGTCGCTGCTGCCGTTGAATATCAGTCCAAGTCTTAGCGTGTAAATTTCTTGTCTCCGAGTTGCTTTTCATGAGAAAGTGCGTCTGAACCTATCAAGACAACAAGTGAGTAACACAATGGGTATTCCTTTTATCGACTTGAAATCACAGTACAAAGAGATTGAAACTGCCGTAAAGAAAGGCATCGATGGTGTCTTGGAGCATGGCGCATATATCATGGGACCGGAAATTCGTGACCTTGAGGCTCGTTTGTCGAGCTTCAGCTCTGTCCGTTTCGGCGTGGGATGCGCCTCGGGAACAGACGCTCTGGTTATGGCCCTTATGGCTTTGGGCGTCGGGCCTGGTGACGCCGTGTTTACCACGCCGTTTACATTTATGGCCACCGCAGAGTCCATTGCCCTTATGGGTGCTACCCCGGTGTTTGTCGACATCGACCCTGTGACATACAACATTGATCCCGAAGACCTTCGTCGCAAGATTGCTGACATCAAGGACAATCGTACAGACCTGACTCCGAAAGGTGTCATTGCTGTAGATCTTTTTGGTCAGCCTGCCGATTATGATGCTATTGAGCCGTTGGCTCACAACAGTGGTTTGTTCCTTATTGTGGATGCGGCTCAGTCCTTTGGCGCAACATACAAAGGTAAACCGGTCTGCTCTTTGGGTGATGTTGCCTGCACTTCATTCTTCCCTGCCAAGCCACTTGGCTGTTACGGTGATGGCGGCATGATTTTCGCGCACAACGAGGAGTTGTATAAGCTGCTTCAGTCCATTCGCGTTCATGGTATGGGTGAAGACAAGTACGAAAATGTTCGTTTGGGAATCAACGGCCGTCTGGATTCCATGCAGGCCGCCGTACTTCTCGCCAAATTCGAGATTTTCCCGGGCGAGATTGTGAAGCGCCAACAGGTTGCCGATCGCTATGAGGAACTTCTGTCCTCCGTGTCCGGTCTGACTACGCCCACCGTGGCAGAAGGTAATACCTCTGTCTGGGCGCAGTACTCCGTGCTTGCTGAAGATTCCGAGCATCGCACTGAACTCATGGGCAAGCTTGGTGAAGCCTCCATTCCCACAGCCATCTACTATCCCAAACCGTTGCATCTCCAGAAGGCTTTTGCCAACCTGGAGTACTCGGAAGGCGATTTCCCGGTCTGTGAGGAAGTCGGCAACCGCATTTTTGCTCTGCCTATGCATCCGTACCTCAGTGCAGAAGATCAGGCGACTATTGCCGAGGCTCTCAAGGGATAAGGGATTATGGCCGCAGGAAGTTCATCGAGTATGGTGCGTGTCCTCAAGCCTATTGCGGCCGGACTCGCACTGGCATTTTTGGTCACCGCCATGGTGGACAAGCCTGCGCCGGTCCACTTCCAGCCCGAGAATCCGTATGCCGCAAAGCAGACGGAAATTCTTGAACCGCAAGCGGAATTGGTTATCGAAAAGAATATCATGAAACTGGGTTCTCTCCTGTCTGTCACGGCTGTAGATTCCGTGACGCAGGAGGGACTTTCCGTGTTTAGCAGTCCCGTTGTTTCGGATGAGATCGAAATTCTGTCCGAGCCCGAGACTGTTTCACCGGTCAGAGAATCTGTCCAATAGCCTTCGCAACCCTGACCAAATCGGCACTTGCCGACAATTTGCCAGCCGTGCGTCCCTCTGATACACGGTGGTACGCAAACGACATCACGCCGGGAAATTGCCGGCACAAAGGAGATACGAAATGATTAAAATGGAAACCAGCATGGGTGACATCGTCATCGAGCTTGATTTTGAAAAGGCCCCCAAATCCGCTGAAAACTTTCAGCAGTATGTTGAAGAAGGCTTTTACGATGGCCTTATCTTTCACCGCGTTATCGGCAACTTCATGGTGCAGGGCGGCGGCATGGATGAGAACATGCAGGAAAAGGCAACCCGTGAATCCATCGAGAATGAAGCCAACAACGGCCTGAAGAACGACTGTTATACTTTGGCCATGGCACGTACCATGGACCCGCATTCCGCCTCTTCCCAGTTCTTCATCAACGTCAAGGATAACGGTTTTCTCAACTTTTCTTCCGAGACCCCTCAGGGTTGGGGCTATGCCGTTTTCGGTAAGGTCGTAAAGGGTACTGAGATCGTGGACGAGATCAAAGGTGTAGCCACTGGCCGTAGCGGCTTCCATGATGACGTCCCGGTTGAGCCGGTTTTCATCAACAAGGCCACCGTGATCGAAGACTAATCGACTCGCCGCTGGCAACGCACCAGCAAAAGCAGATAAACGGCGTACCGTGCTCATTCACGGTACGCCGCTTTTTTTTGCGAGAGAGCCTAATAAGAAAGGGGTTTTGATAATCAGACCTTGAGGTTCAGGCCGGTGTATGAACTCTGGCCCTGTCCGAACATCAGTCCGCCTCCGTCAAACCAGGATGTGGGGTCAGAATTGTCTGCAAACCACCATGACATGGATTTGAATTGAAGGTTCTGCATCATCTGACCTTGTGACAGTTGGGTGCTTGCCGTGTTGGTCAGTTTACCCAATTGAAGGACGGTGTGAAACTCTTCGACCTTGTCAGGGTTGTCTTCGAAATATTTGTCGATGATTTCCTTGTCCTCATGGCCCTTGGCAACGGTCACTTTGCCGGTTGCCGGGTCATAGGTCAAAGGAAGCTCTTTTGTGACATCAACACCCAATGCCTTGAGGTCGGCGGTCACAGTGATATCCCACTTGGCCTCAAGTGTTGAACGATACTTGTCCACATCCAGGAAAGAGAGTCGGTTGTCTGCTCCCTTGGGAATCTTGGCAAGGTACGATTCAATGTCACTTGCCATACCGGTATTCCCCTCGGTCTTTTCTTGTTCTTTATCCATCTGAGCAGCTCTGGTTTTGAGTTGCTCTTCTTCATTTGCGGCTTGCAGGAGCGAATAGGCGTCCATGTATCCATTTGATCCAACCGATTGAATAGCCATGATGGTCCTCGCACATTCAGTGTTTCGCGGGTAATTCTTGCCCTGTCGAAATCGGAAGCATAAGCCGTGCCAGTATAGAACCATGTATGCAAAAAAAAGGACTGCCCTTGAGGACAGTCCTTTGAATAATCAGAAAGGGAATTGTTAGCCGCCGAGATAGGCCTTTTTGACCTCAGGATCTTCCCTGAGTTGATCGCAAGGCCCTTGCGCAACTATTTCGCCGGTGTCGATGACGTATCCGCGATGAGCAAACTTGAGGGCGAGGTTAGCGTTCTGCTCAATGAGCAGGATGGTCATGCCTTCCTGGTTCAGTTCCTTCAAGGTGCGGAACATGTCGTACATGAGCAGTGGGGCGAGACCCATGGAGGGCTCGTCGAGCATGATGATCTTGCAACCGGACATGAGTGCACGGCCCACGGCCAGCATCTGTTGTTCGCCGCCGGACAGGGATTCGGAGCGTTGTTTTTTGCGTTCGTCCAGACGGGCGAAGAGCGAGTAAACGCGTTTGTAGTCCCGATCGATCTCTGCCTGAGAATCCTTGCGGGCATAAGTCGCCAGCTTGAGGTTCTCCTCGACAGTCAGGTTGCCGAAGATGTGGCGGCCTTCAGGAACCAGGGCGAGGTGCAGGTCGCTGACGATCTTGTCCGGGGCCATGCCCAGAATGGACTGGCCCTTGAACTTGATGTCGCCCTTGATGACTTTGGGAGCCTCGGGCGGCGGAAGCTGTGCCACGGACATAAGCGTCGTGGATTTGCCTGCACCGTTGGCCCCGATGAGCGTGACGATTTCGCCTTCGCCCACGGTGAAGTCGATGCCGTGAAGGGCTTCGATATTGCCGTATTTAACGTAGAGGTTTTCGACCTCGATGAGTGGAGTTGTCATATGTTGTCGTCTCCAAGATAGGCCTTGATGACGGCCGGGTTGCTCTGAATGTCTTCTGGTGTGCCCTCGGCGATGGTCGCGCCGAAGTCGATGACCTTGATCCATTGACACAGGGACGTCACGACCTTCATCTGATGTTCGATCATGAAGATGGTGATATCGAAATTGTCGTGAATCCAGCGGACTAGTTTGATGAGGTCTTCCACATCAGCGGAGTTCAGTCCGGCTGCCGGTTCGTCCAGCAGCAGAAGCTTGGGCCGAATGGACATGGCGCGGGCAATTTCAACACGGCGTTGCAGGCCGTAGGGGAGGTTTTTGGGGAACTCGTAGGCCACGTCAGTGAGAGACATGGCGTCCAGCAGTTCCTCGGCGATCTCCAGGATGCGTGCCTCACGAGCCTTGTATTTGGGACCTCTGATGATGGAATCCCAGACCGAGTAGCCCATGCGGTAATGCTGGGCGATGCGGATGTTATCCAGCACGGTCATATCATGCCAAAGACGGATGTTCTGGAAGGTCCTGGCAATCCCCATTGACGTGACCTGATGCGGCTTGAGGCCAGCTGTCGGGTTACCGTCAAAGATGATGTTTCCCTCTGTGGGCTGATAGAAGCCGGAGATCAGGTTGAAGATGGTAGTCTTGCCTGCTCCGTTGGGGCCGATCAGCCCCATGAGTTCGCCGCCCTTCATTTCCACGCTGAATTCGGACACGGCCTGAAGGCCTCCGAACCGCTGGGTCATAGTGTCGATTTTAAGAAGTGACATGCCGACCCCCTACTTGAACGTGTAGAATTTTTTGAGTTTCGGGAACACGTCCGACAACTCCTTGTTGCCCATGATGCCTTCGGGCCTGAACTGCATGATCAGGACGAGGAGCAGGGGAATCATAACCCATTTGATGACACCGGCAGACGGTTCCCAATCCGGGAAAACGAATGTTGCCGGAGCCAGCAGGAAGTCCATGAGGGACTGGGATCTGAGTACTTCCATCAGGAAGGTAAAGACCACGGCTGATATGACTGCGCCCGAGAGCGAGCCCATGCCGCCGAGGTAGACCATAACCATGGCCTCGGTGGACTTGAGGATGTTGAAGGACTGCGGGTTGACGTAGCCGACAACGTGGGCGAACAGGCCGCCCGCGCATCCGGCCAGGCCCGCCGAGATCATGAAGTTGACCAGTTTGATCTTGTTGGTGTTCACGGACATGATTTCGGCTGCAGTCTCATCCTGACAGATGGCGTTGACGCCTTTGCCGTATGTAGACGTGATGAACCGGCGAATGACCCAGATGGTGAAGACCATGAACGTTATGACCCAGAAGAGCATCCACGGGCCGTTTAAGGTGTCCTTCATGGCCCATACTGTGCTCTTCATACCCTGGAAGCCGCGAGAGCCTCCAACGAAGTCAATGTTTTCAATGGCCGAGATGACCATGTAGTTTACAGCGATTGTGATGATGGCAAGATAGTCATCGCGTGTCTTGAACGCCGGGACCGCCACCAGGATGCTGGTGATGGCCGCAAAGATGCCGCCGATGAGGATGATGACCGGGAAGACAAGGAAAGCCATTTCCGGGGGAAGCATCGGGTCGCCAAGAGTTTTGCCGAAGAACATGACGGACAGGATGGACGAAACGTAGGCACCCACGCACATAAAGGCCGCGTGGCCGCAGGTGAATTCACCCATGTTACCGTTAACCAGGTTCAGGCTGGTAGCCATGATGATGTTGATACCAACATACATGAACACAGCCTGGATGTAGTTGCTGATGATGCCGAACTGCGCCAGAGACAGCAGGAACAGTGCACTGACGACCATGACGAAGTTGAGAGAGTATTTTTTCATATGTCTTTCTCCCAACTAGATCTTGGTTGATTGCGGCATGCCGAACAATCCAGTTGGTTTCATCCAGAGGATGATCAACAGGATCGTGAAGGCGAATAAGTCGCGATAGGTGGACGGGAATATGGTGACAACCCCAACTTCGATGAAGCCGAGCAGGAAGCCTCCGTAGAACGCGCCTCGGATGTCTCCGATACCGCCGACAACAGCCGCGATGAATGCTTTCCAACCGATGATCATGCCCATGAATGGCTCAAGGACCGGGTAGGACATGGCGAACAACAGTCCGGCCAGACCCGCAAATCCAGAGCCGAGAATGAAGGTGAACACGATGATGGCGTCAATGGGGATGCCCATGAGTGGAATGGCGAATTTGTCATAGGAAATTCCGCGCATGGCCATGCCGATCTTCGTCTTGGTGACGATGAAATTCAGGAAGGCGAAGACGGCTATGGCTGCCACGATGACGATGACCTTCAAGTTGGTGATGGTCACGCCGCCAAAGTGCCAGATTACCTTTTCAACAAGTTCGGGAAATTTGAGTCGGCTGGCTCCGAGCACTGCCAGGTTGGAGTATTCGAGGATCAGCCCGCACATGAGTGCAGTGATGACCACATACAGCCGGTGAGCTCCCTTGCGGCGCAGAGGCCGGTAGGCGACGCGCTCCAGGGTGACGCCCACACAGGCGGTCAGGAACATGGTCAGCGGCACAGCGAGCAGGAATGTCACCATGGGTGAAAGACCGACCGCAGGACCGAGCAGGAATCCGGCCACGAAGAAGGCGATGTACGCACCGACCATGAAAATATCGCCGTGGGCGAAGTTGATCAGTCGTAGTACGCCGTACACGAGGGTGTAGCCCAATGCGATGAGAGCATAAAAGCTGCCCCACTGAAGCGCATTGAGTATGTTTTGAATAATAAAGTCCACTTTTACTTCCCGGGAAATATCTTTGGGCCTTTGGGGTCTTTTCCGAACGAGTTGGCCCGTTCACTCAGTAAAAGAGCGGGGGCCGAATGGCCCCCGCCCGATTATGTCAGGTACGTCGAATGCTTATGGGCAGACAGACTCTTCAAAGACGAACTCGCCCTTGTCAGAGATCTTGACGACCACGGCGCACTTGATGGGATCACCCTGTGCGTCGAACTTGGAGGAACCGGTGATGCCGTCAAAAGACTTGATGGCAGACAGGCCCTCGCGGACGGCCTTGCGCATGGCAACGGGGTCGGACTCGACCTTGCCAGCGTTCTTGATGGCTTCAATCATGATGCCGATGGAATCCCAGGTCAGGGCTGCGTAGTCAGCCGGAGTGGAACCGTAGACTTTTTCATAACGATCAATGAAGATCTTGGTGGCGCCCTTGGCACCGGCTGCAGCGTAGTGGGTGGAGAAGAAGTTGCCGTAGCATTCGTCACCACACAACTTGATCAGGTCAGGAGTACCCCAGGCATCGGAACCCATGAAGGGCCCCTTGTAACCGAGGTCGCGGGCCTGCTGAATAATCAGGGCAACCTGATTGTAGTTGTCAGGCACGAAGATGAAGTCCGGGTTGGCAGCGATGACCGTGGTCAACTGTGCAGAGAAATCCTGGTCTTTGGTGCCGTGAGACTCGAAAGCCACGACCGGGCCGAGGCCCTTTGCTTCCCAGGAAGTCTTGAAGATTTCAGCCAGACCTTTGGAGTAGTCGTTGGAGACGTCGAAGATGACGGCAGCGGTCTTGGCGTCAAATTTTTTGGCTGAAAAGTCGGCAACAACAGGACCCTGGAAAGGATCAAGGAAGGCTGCGCGGAAGACCCAGGGGCGATCCAGAGTGGTGTTCGGGTTGGTGGACCACGGGGAGATCATGGGCACGCGGTTCTCGTTGCAAGTACCGCCTGCGGGCACGGCCTGCTTGGAGGAGTTGGGGCCAATGATGGCGACAACGTTCTCCTGGTCGATGAGCTTCAGTGCGACGTTGGTGGCGGATTCAGCCTTGGACTCGTTGTCCATGTAGACGAATTCGAGCATGTACTTTTGGCCGCCTACTTCCAGGCCGCCTGCATCGTTGATGTCTTTGAGGTACATCTCGGCTGCATTCTTGGAACCTTCACCGACCTCCGGGATGTCGCCGGTCAGGGGCAGGTTGAAACCGATCTTGATCGTGTTGGACTTTTCCTCGCCACAACCGGCCAGCAGAAAAGCACTGCAAACCAACATCAATGTCAGCAGGCCTACACCTTTAAGAAAACCTTTCATCATTTCCTCCTCTCATAGGAATAGTGGTTACCAATCGAAACAAGCTTTGTGCTTACACCAAATAGCCCATGAGAGGAAGGGGTTTTCTATCCTACATTTTTGCAAATGTGGTGTTATGGTTGAATAAAATGCGTATTTGCAAGGCTTTTCACAATAAATTAAACCGAAATTTTTCCAAAAGAAAAATTTCGGTTTTCAATATTGTCAAGAAGGAGGTTTCCCGCAGGGCCCTTCTTTGCTTTTGTGGCTATTTCACATTCAAAAGGGAGACTTTCCCTTTTACAAAGGCGAGAACTTGATTGACGCATTCGTCAATCGTGCAGGATGTTGTGTCCAAACGCAAATCCGGACTGTTTGGAGCCTCGTACGGGGCACTGATTCCGGTGTAGTTTTTGATTTTTCCTTCACGGGCAAGTTTGTAATATCCTTTGACGTCGCGTTCTTCACACACTTCCACCGGGCAATCCACATGGATCAGGAAAAAGTCGCCGTCTTCATGCATGTCGCGGAGACGTTGCTGCACGTCGTGCTCTGGTGTGATGAATGCACACAGGCAGATGGTTCCTGCATCCATGAAGAGTTTGGTCATCTCTCCGATGCGCCGTATGTTCTCGGCCCGTCCCTCTGGTGAAAACGAGAGATCGCCGCATAATCCATGCCGGACATTGTCGCCGTCAAAGGTGTATGCGTTGGCACCATCGTCAAAAAGCCGTTTTTCCACAGCGTGGGCAATGGTTGATTTTCCGGCCCCGGACAGTCCGCAAAACCAGAGCGTCACGGCGCGGTATCCGTTGCGCTTCTCGCGGTGTCCTCGGCAGACTTCACCGCGGAATTTGCATTTGTATCTATTCTCCGTCATTTGATGCTTCTTTTTTGGCTTTTTTGAGTGCTTTTTGGGCTTTCTTGGCTTCGGCTTTGGCAATTTCTTCATCACGCAGAGCGCGACGGAGGACTTTGCCTACCATGGTCTTGGGCAGGTCTTTTCTGAATTCAACCTTGCGAGGGACCTTGTAGTTGGCAAGCTTCTCTCGACAGTAGGCTATGACGTCACTGCGGGAGAGTTCTTCTCCTGGCTGAGTGATCACGTATGCCTTGACGATTTCACCGCGAGCTTCGTGGGGGATGCCCACGGAAACAGCTTCTTTGATCATCGGGTGAGAGTGCAGGACTTCGTCGATCTCGCGCGGGTATATGTTGTAGCCGCCGGAAATGATCAGGTCCTTTTTGCGGTCCACGATGTAGAAGTATCCTTCATCATCCATGGTGGCGATGTCGCCTGTGTACAACCAGCCGTTTCGCAGGACGTCGGCCGTGGCATCCGGGCGGTTGTAGTATCCTTTCATGATCTGCGGCCCTCGGACAACCAGTTCGCCTCGTTTGCCCGGGGGCAAGGGATCTCCACCTACTTCCATATCGACGATTTTGGCGTCCGTATCAGGGAAGGGGAGTCCTATGGAGCCAGCTTTGCTGACGCCTTCCAATGGATTGAAGTGGGTGACCGGTGAAGCTTCGGTCAGGCCGTATCCTTCAGTGATGGAAGTGCCAGATCTTTTTTTGAATTGCTCCATGTATTCGACAGGCATGGGGGCGGAACCGGATGCGCAGACGTTGATGGATTTGAGGTCGTATTTATCAATATCCTTTTGCTGGAGCAGGGAAATGTACAGCGAAGGTGCACCGGGAAATACTGTTGGTTTGAGTTTGTTGATTCCCTTGAGAACATCAAGCGGGACGTAGCGTGGAAACGGGGCCAGTGTTGCTCCCAGGCTGGTGGGCCATGCCAGGCAGGTGGTCAGCCCATATATATGGAAATAGGGGAGGATTCCGAGGAATGTTTCTTTCTTTTTTCCCAAAGTGTGCATCATGGCGTGGCATTGCTGCATGTTCGCGCTGATGTTGAAATGAGTCAGAACACATCCTTTGGCCACGCCCGTGGTACCACCGGTATACTGCAGCAGAGCGGTGTCTTGGTGATCCACCTTTTCGTCTGTGTATTTTTCGCGTCCTTTCGTCAGATCCTTGAAGGGAAAGATTTGTTTTCCATCATATGGAACCTTTGGGGAGGTGCCGTTCTTTTTGGCCTGGAGCTTGTAGAGGGTGCTCAGGGGAAACTTCAGTCCTTCTCCGATGGTGGTGATGAAGAATTTTTCCACCGGGATGGAGTCCCGCAGCTTGTTCAATTTGGGCCAGAGCAGGTCCAGAGTGATGCAGCATCGCACTCCTGCATCGTTGAATTGATGAACAATCTCTGTTTCCATGTAGAGTGGATTAGTCATGACGCCAATGGCTCCTACCCGGAGGACGCCCCAGAAGGCAATGATGGTCTGAGGGAGGTTGGGCAGCATCAGGGCAACCCGGTCTCCTTTGCGTATTCCGGCGGCCTTGAGATTGGCGGCGAAGATTTCGCTCTGGGTTTTGAGCTTGGCGTACGTTATCGACCAGTTTTTGAAAACGATGGCTTTGCGTTTGGGCCATTTGTGTGCGGCCCTGTCCAGAAAGCGGAACAGGGGGATTTTATCGTAGTCCAGGGTCGGTGGTACGTCAGGGTCGTACGCCTTGAGCCAGGGGCGTTTTATATGCTCCATGGAGTAAATGTCCTCATTGGTTTCGTTGAAAGTATTCCCGTACGTATAATAGGCGGGTCACGGGGTCAATATAGCGTGTTTCAAACAGTGACGGGTCGGGGTTTTGACACTTTGAACTATTTGAAGAGCGTTCTTGGAAAAGGTTTTCTTGGGTAATCAGAAGCGTTTTAAAAATAAATGTATTTATGTCAAACCATTGTGAGTGTTTCGTTTTGCGCGATGCGTGCCGAATTGTTCCTTGGCAAACTCCTTGCAATTCAATTCCCGTTTCCAAATGTGGAAATGATTGCCTCTTTGCTAAAGTCCGAGACAAAAAGAGCCGATTATTCAATATGTCAACGATTGATTGAATCGGGTCTGCATAAGAGGGGAAAATGAATAATCGTCTAATCCATTGCGGGGCGGGCGTGTTGACAGGGTTGAAGCGCATGTCTAGAGTGACACACTCGGCAATGCAATTTCCCTTTAAGCGGGATGAATCATTGACCGAACGAATGACTGAGAGATTTCATGGCAGATCAAACTGAAAATGTGGTTACCGGAATGTTGATAACCGACGGGTGTTACCTCAAGCCGAGCAAGAGCACGCGTGTTCTTGCCATTCTGGATGCTCTTTCGAGAGATTCCAGTCTGTCCCAGTTTGAGCTGGGTAGGCAACTTCACTTGTCGGGGGCCATGGTGAACCAATATCTCAAGCAACTCCAGTCCGAAGGGTTGGTCGAATTTTTTCCTGTCAACGGGAAGAGCTATAACTATACCCTTACAGATCAAGGGCATCAGTCCAGGCAGCGGATGTTTTCGGATTATTCCTCCGAAACGGTTCGTCTGTATTCGACAATCAAGGAATTTGTTTTGGAGCGGCTCAGTATTTTAGAGAGCCGAGGAAAAAGAAAGCTGGCGCTGTTCGGTGCATCCGAGACCTGTGAAGTGGTTTTGTCCGCCCTCAGGGAAACAGGATTTCAGGTCCTGGCGCTTCTTGATAATGATACGAAGAAACAGGGGCAGATTTTCAACGGTCATGTGGTTTCCGCACCACATGTTCTGGATCAGGTGGACTGCGATGCCGTGGTCATCACCTCCTTCGGCAAGCAGGCCGAAATTTATGAGCAGCTCAAGCCGTATTCCGAAAAGCGCGGATTTCAAATTGTGAGATTCTGATATGAAACAGATTCAGTCCGTCACACTTCGTTCAGGCGTCACCATTGGTCAAGGTCATCCCTGCTTCATCGTCGCAGAGATAGGCAACAACCATCAGGGTGAATATGACATTGCACAGAAGATGATTGATGAAGCCGCTGCCGCTGGCGCACAGGGTGTCAAGTTCCAGAAAAGGGACAACGAGGCCTTGCTGACACGCGAAGGCAGGGCGGCTCCCTATACTGGACCCAATAGCTTTGGTCCGACTTATGGAGAGCATCGCGACGCTTTGGAGCTGTCCATCGAGCAGATGGGACGACTCAAGGAATATAGCGAGTCCAAAGGGCTGGTGTTTTTCGCTTCGGCTTGGGATGAACCCAGCCTGGAGCAGATCGTGAGTCTGGATGTGGAACTGCTCAAGATCAGTTCTGCCGAACTGGTCAATGTGCCGTTGGTTCGTAAATATGCAGCCACCGGGATTCCGATCATTCTTTCTACAGGCATGAGCGGTCTTGAAGATATCGACGTGGCCATGGCGGAAATCCGTAATTACCACGATGACGTGATTCTGTTGCATTGCAACTCCACTTATCCCTGCCCGGAAGAGCAGATAGGCCTGCCTGTCATGGAAGCTCTTATAGAGCGTTATGAGGTTCCGGTAGGATATTCCGGCCACGAAAAAGGCATTGGCCCCAGCGTGGGAGCAGCTGCACTGGGCGCATGTGTGGTGGAACGGCATTTCACTCTGGATAAGACCTTGAAGGGGACTGATCATCAGGCTTCGCTTGAACCGCACGAATTGGCTTCCATGGTGACGATGGTTCGTGAGGTCGAAAAAGCTATTCAGGTCAGGGGCAAAGTCGTTTTTCCCGAGGAGCAAGCTGCATCCAAGAAATTGCGTAAATGCATCGTTTTTTCACGCGATCTGCCAGCTGGGCATACCCTTACCGAAGCCGATCTGACCACTCGTTGCCCACGTGTCGGCGTGTCGCCAGTTCATTGGGACGAGGTGCTTGGAGCGACTCTCAATCGTTCGGTCAAGCACGAGGAACCGGTGCAATGGGATGTCTTGAGTCGTGCAGAGGCCGAAGTGGTCGGAGTTGCATCGTCCTAACCGTGATAGTCATGAAAAATTCAATGCGCCGCTTAAACGCGGCGCATTTTTTTTGGCCGACACGCCATGTCACCATTAAAATCGCTGAAGTGGAAAAAAATCATTCATCTAAAGTGGCATGCCATGCTAAGCGTGAAGCAAGCCGTACAATTGCGGACCGGAGGAGGAATAATGAGTCAGACGGATATTTTATTGGAAACTGGAACCAATGAGCTTGAAATCATTGAGTTCTTCATCAATGAAGAGACAGATAAAGGTGTCGAGACCCAGTATTATGGCGTCAATGTAGCCAAGGTCCTTGAGGTGGTGGAAGCCCCGGAAGGCTTGGAAGGGTCGGAAGCGGCTGTTCATCCGAGTTTTCTTGGTACCATTCCCTTGCGAGATCTGATTTTGCCCGTTGTTGATTTGAGCGTGTGGTTGAAAATCAACAAGGCTGACGACGTAAACGAACCCGTCATTGTCACTGAATTTAATGCCATGATCACGGGATTTCTTGTTTCCGGTGTGACGCAGATTCATCGAGTGAATTGGGCTGATGTCGAGCCTCCCAGCAAGTATTTTTCCTCCATGGATACCAACTGCATCACCGGTACGATTAAAATCAAGGATCGTTTCGTGCTTATGCTTGATCTTGAACAGGTCTTGGCTGATCTCGACAGATCCGGGCAAGCTGAGGTCAATCTGAGCGATTTGGTCTCCGATGAGCGCTACAGGGCGCTCATTGCGGATGATTCCACGTCTGTGCGGCAGTTGCTGGAAAAGAACTTTACCAATGCGAATTTCGAAGTGACCATGGTCGGCGATGGAGCCGAGGCCTGGTCAAAATTGGAGGCCATCAAGGCGAAGGCCACAGAGGAAGGCAAAAGTCCTCTGCATTATCTCGACGCTGTCGTGTCTGACGTGGAAATGCCCCAGATGGATGGCTACACGTTGACGCGCCGAATCAAGGAAGATCCCGTACTCAAGGAGTTGCCTGTGACCCTGTTCTCCTCTTTGATATCGAAATCAGTCCTTCATAAGGGCAAGGCCGTCATGGCTGATGCCCAGGTGACCAAACCGGAGTTCAACGGTCTGACCCAGAAGGTGATTGAATTGATCCAAGGATGGGAAGGGCGGGAAGCCGGTTAGCCAGCAACTTCGTCCAACTGCTTGCGAAGGGTGCTAATTCCACAGGAGTGATGCATGTATACCGGGACGTCCTTGCCGCGCACTGCGTCGAGGACGTCTTTACGTGCCTTGTGTGAGACTTTATTGGTGAACAGGACTACGAAGTCCACATTGCCCAGTGATTGGGAAATCTTGCGTTCTTTTCCTGTAAAGTGTTTGAGCTTAATGCCGTTTTTTTTGGCTTCAGTCACATATTCCCTTTTCAGCCGGTCCATTCCACCAACGAGAGCTGCGCACATAATGTCCTCTGACTTTGTTGAAATTGAAAATCGTTATCAATCAATACAGGGTGAGAGAGAGGGTGTCAACACAAAAGCCGAACATTTGGAAAAGTCGGCTTGTGTGTTGAACAGATGGTGAGCATTTGTATGTTTACTTCTTGATACGATCACGCATGGCCTTGCCATCATGCCAGGCGCGTCCGACTTGTTCGCCGACCGCCCAGTATCGGTTGTCTGGCATGGTCAGGGTCATGGGGCGAGCCTTTCTTACATCCACATATCCGTCGGTCATGAATTTCTCTTCTGTCCAGGCTGCAACCAATTCGCCGATAAAGAGGGTATTCGTCGGCAGGTCAACCATCTGAATAAGCTTGAACTCCATGGACAAAGGGCAGGCCTTGATCAGTGGTGCGGTTTTCAATTCACCGAAGTGAACATCGAAAATCGTGGATTTGTCAGTCCGGTTGCCTGAGGCAATGCCCACATAATCAGTGACCTCCACCATGTCTACGCTTGGGATATTGATGCTGAACTCTCTATTCTCCCTGATGGCGCGGTTGGAGGTATGTCCTTGATTGACGCCCATCCCCATGATGCATGGGTTGTAGTTGAGGCGGGTGATCCAGGCCAGAGCCATGAAGTTCGGCTTGCCATCCAGCATGGTTCCGAGAATCGTCTGTGGTTCCGGGATGATGAAAGCGTTATCGCCAATGTTGATTCGTTCACTCATGATTCCTCCTGTTGTTATGGTTTTGAAATGGTATACTGTTTGAGGACCTTTGCTTATATCCCAGCCCCTCCTTTGGAAGAGGGGCGATATGTGGGGCCTTGTCAGATAAGTATGTATGTACATACATACTTAAGTAAGCCAATGTGGATGGTCGGCGATGCCGAGGCCCACCCTTAAGACGAGTTTCTTGGTTTCCAGTTTAAAGTTGTAAGCGTGTATGTAGTATGTGTGTACATACATGCTTTTAGCCATTATGAAAATTGCGAAGACATTTTGTCGGGCTTATGCCAGGTCTTCGATTTTCTGGTTCGCTTTGAATATTTCCTTGGTCAGTTCTTTACCCTGGTTCGTCCCGAGAATCTTGCTGTAGTTTTCATAGAGTTGCTTCCAGGCCTTTTCGATATCTTTCTGGATGTCTCGGGCTTTATCTGTGGGGTAGATCCTGACAACGCGCTTATCATGTTTCCGTTCCACATAGCCGCGATATACCAGTTTGTCCGTGAACCGGACCATAGTGGAGTGGGCCAGATGCAGGTGTTTTGAAAGCTCCTTGATGGTGAGGCCGGGGTGTTCGTTCACCAACATGATGGCAAAGGCATAGGACGGTGCGAGGTCTGTTTCCTTGAAAGCCTTTTCCGCCATGCGCGTAATGTTGCGGGCCAGGGCATTGGCTGAAAAGAACAGGCAGTTTTGCAGATAGAGCGATGTGTGTGTCATGGCTTCCTTATATGTATGTACATACATGTATGAAGATCGTCCAAACAAGTCAAGGATAGATGATTGTCAGTTACTCGACTGGTTCCCAGGATTCGCCTTCGGGGTCGACTTCAGGAAGGGCACAGGGGGGCGTGTCTACCACGCGGTTGCCCTTGCCTTTGTCGAGCAGTGACGGGACTCCGCCGACAACAACGTTGACCTGACCGCCGAGCAATACTTGCCCTTTGATGCCGGTGAAGTCGTTCAACTCAGTCCAGGCAAAGGTGTTGGCAGTGGCCTTGAGTGACTCGAACGGATAACAGTAGAGGGCGTATCGAGCCTCGCCGCGCACCCTGTTGTTGGCGAAAAAACCGCGTGAGCCGGTCTGGACGATACCGCGCGCACTGACTCCGCCGCCCATGATTACATCGTTGCAGGTGGCCACGATATCATTGGCGTAGAGCAGGATACCGGTTGAGGCATCGCCTCGGCCTTCCACGCGGTTGCCGGTGATGGCAATACGATTGTTGCGTGAAAAGTCTGCGCCACCGCGTGTGTCAAAGTACCAGCCCGCCACAATGCCGTTGGGACCATACTTGTGGGGATAGGGAATACCCTCTTCGTCAGTGGTGATGCGGTTGCCGGAAATGGTGATGGAGCCGTTGCCCTTGGCGTCCCGTGTGTTATCCAGCACCTCTATGCCGTTGCGAGAGGTGCGGAGGATGATGTTGTCCTTGATGGTGATTTCCGCGCCCGTGGTCCAGTCTGTGAGCACACCGAATCCGGCAGTGGTGTCAGGGCGTTTGTTTTCCATGAAGAAACGGTTGTTTTCGATTCTGATTGTACCGCTGGCCGCTTTTTTGAGTGGGCCCTTGGTGTGGACGATGCGGTTGCCCACAATGATTCCGGCCTGGAACGCCAGACTGTCACCTTCGGCCCATTCAATGTCGACCTGCTGCGGAATAACGTCGGTCACGGTGCATCCGCGTACATCCAGGCCACTCACATGCGGGAAGTGGAGTGGAGTGCCTTTGGCCCCATCAAATCGGATTGAACTGACTGCCACAATGGGACCTTTGTCCGACGGAGGAGCGTCCTTGTAGGGCAAGGGGGCGTACAGAGTCCAGAAGCCACCGGTAATGGTGGTCTTCGGCTCTCCTACCGAATCGGTTTCACCGGAAATACGAATATTCTTCGTGATTTTTACGCGCCCTTCGGAGCCGAAATTGAACTTTCCCTTGAGCAGGAGCGTCCCCCCCTTGTCCACAGCGGCCTGGACATTGGGTACATCTTGCGTGGGTGAGCCTGTGCCGATCACGGTTGTGTCGGCAGCCAGGGTCGGAAGCGCGAAAACGAGTACGGCAAGAAGCGCCGAGGTAAAGCAGCGGATGAAACGTGGGCAAATATGAGCGTTGTGCGGCATGGCAGTGAAATTACATGCTTTGGACGGGTTTTACAAACAATTGGTCAGTATCCCTGCCGATGTTCGCGGTCCCGTTGTCCGCGATCCCTGAATTTTCGCTCATTTTGATTGGTTTTATCCTGATTCTGCACGGCCTTGGCAACGGCTTCACATGCGGATTGCAAGTCTGGCGTTTCACTGGAACGGATTGCTTTGATTTGTTCTTTGAGTGTGTTGGCGATGACGCGTTGACCAGCCCAATCCGGGTAGTCCTTCCAATGCCTCACGGCTTTATTCGCCATGCCGAGTTTGGCTGCTGCATATCCTGCATGCAGGAAAGCATCTGGGATGTCCTTTGCTTCGATGCATTGTTCTAGCGCCTGTAATCCGTCTTCAAAGCGACCGATGCGGGTGTAACAGATGCCTGCCATGACCAGATGCGATGGGCGAATATCCTCGTTTGTCGCGTTTTTCTTGGCAAAGTGTTCGTCAAAAGCGTGTGCTGCTTTGGTGAAGTATTCCTCGGCTTTTGGGAAATCTCGACAGAGTTCCGCAGCCCGTCCGCGTTCAAAGTTTTTTTCGCCCTTGCGATAGGGCTGCACGAGTTTTGAGAAGAATGACATGGCTGAAGTCTACATATTGGAAGACGTTTCGACAACCGGGAACAAAAAAGGCCGGACGCAATGCGTCCGGCCTTTGAATATCAAATGGCGTGAAGACTAGTCTTCTTCGATCACGGCCTCGGAGATGGCGCACTCGGTGGTCAGCAACATGCTGGACACGGAAGCGGCGTTCTGCAGGGCGATGCGGGTGACCTTTTTCGGGTCGATGACACCGGCCTTGACCAGATCGGTGTACTCGCCAGTGGCGGCATTGAAACCGTTGCTACCTTTGAGGGCTTTGACTTTTTCTACAATCACTGTGCCTTCGAGGCCGCAGTTGTTGGCGATCTGGCGCAGGGGCTCTTCAATGGCGCGGGCAATGATGTCCACACCAGCCTGTTCGGTGTCGTTGGCACCCTTGACCTTGGCCAGGGCTTTGCCTGCACGGACCAGAGCGGTACCGCCGCCAGCGACGACACCTTCGTCAACGGCTGCGCGGGTGGCGTTCAGGGCGTCTTCCACGCGGTCTTTGCGTTCTTTCATTTCAATTTCGGTGGGAGCACCGACCTTGACCACGGCTACGCCGCCGACCATCTTGGCCAGACGTTCCTGCAGCTTTTCGCGGTCGTAGTCACTGGAAGCGTTGTTGACCATGTTCATGATCTCTTCGCAGCGTCGTGCCACGACTTCCTTGTCGCCAGCGCCATCCACGACCAAGGTGTTGTTTTTGTCAACAACCACTTTCTTGGCGGTACCGAAGTCGTTCGGTTGGATGGATTCCAGAGTGACAGCGGTGTCCTCGGAAACCGGGGTTGCGCCGGTCATGATAGCGATGTCGCGGATCATGTCCTTGCGGCGTTCACCGAAGCCGGGAGCCTTGACGGCGCAGACTTTCAGGGAACCGCGCATGGCGTTGATGGTCAGGCCGGCAAGAGCGTCGTTTTCAACGGTCTCGGCAACGATGAGCAGCGGGCGTTCGGCTTTGGCCACGGCTTCAAGAATGGGAACCAGCGGCTTGATGTTGGAAATTTTGCCTTCGGAAAGCAGGATGAACGGGTTCTCGTAAACAGCGGCCTGCTTGTCACCATCATTGATGAAGTAAGGGGAGAGATATCCCTGATCCCACTGCATGCCCTCGACCACGTCCAACTGGGTGGACAGGCCCTGAGATTCTTCGACGGTGATGACACCGTTGTCGCCGACTCTTTCCACGGCCTCGGCCAGAATCTCGCCGATGGTCATGTCGTTGTTGGCGGAAATGGAACCAATCTGTGCGATCTCGGAGCTTTTCTTGATCGGCTTGGACATTGCGTCCAATTCTTCGACCAGAGCTTCGACTGCCAGATCAATACCGCGCTTGATGGACATGGGGTTACGTCCGGCGGCCAGCAACTTGACGCCTTCGTTGAAAATGGACTGGGCCAACACTGTAGCAGTAGTGGTTCCGTCACCGGCGATTTCATTGGTCTTGGAAGCAACTTCCTTGACCATCTGTGCGCCCATGTTTTCGAGCTTGTCTTCCAGATCAATCTTCTCGGCTACAGTCACGCCGTCCTTGGTTACCTGAGGAGCGCCCCAAGTTTTTTCCAGCATGACGTTGCGGCCCTTGGGACCGAGAGTAACCTTGACGGCGTTGGCCAGGATGTTAACGCCGTTCTGCATGCCCTCGCGGGCAACCGCTTTGTAATCAATTGCTTTCGCCATTGTTTATTCCCTGTGAAATTTGTTTGTTATCTTCAAAAAAATATCGTGAAACGGTTCAGAAAGGTTCGAGTGCAAAGCGCGAAAAAGAATCAAGACCGAAACGCAGTCTTCCTACGTGAGGGTTTGAATCTTTTGAAGCAACGCAGCAATCGGGCCTCTATGGACTGTTTTATGCGAATACGCCGAGGATGTCGTCTTCCCGCATGATGATCAGCTCGTCGCCGTCCATGGAGAATTCGCTTCCGGCATACTTTGCGAACAGGATGATGTCGCCGTCCTGGACGGTCTTGCACTCAGGGCCGGCTGCCATGATAACGCCGTTCTGTGGCTTTTCCTTGGCAGAATCAGGAATGTAGATGCCCCCTGCAGTCCTTTCCTCTTCTTCTTTTCTCTTGACGATGACGCGGTCATGCAATGGTTTCAAACCCATGAAATTATCTCCTTATGGTATATTCGCCGCAACCCTGCGCGGCGTGCAATGTTGACTGCGGCAAAAGATAAGTATGCGGTGGCTCTTGTCAACAGTTTGGGGCCATAATTTTTGTCGGTCTGTTTCATCAGCGTGGTTGAAATCCCCATCAAAGAGCGGTAACAGTCTATTAATGAAGAAAATCCGTTCTTCACGCCTGAATGGGAGATGATCGATGGAATCTGGAATGCAGAAATTGGTGGTAGTCTCAAATCGCCTTCCCGCAGCACTCAAGAAGGAAAACGACAACTGGACGGTTAAGTCCGGCTCAGGCGGACTGGTCACGGCCATGGCCCCGGTGCTCAAGAATCGGGGTGGCGTCTGGATTGGTTGGTCCGGCGCGTCTGACCCGGATGTGGACGTGGATAGCTTGCTTGCCGATTTCTCGGCTGAAGCAGGCTACGAGTTGTGCACTGTGCCCCTGACCGAAGAAGAGGTTGACGGGTATTATTACGGTTTTTCCAACGAGATTATCTGGCCTTTATTTCACGATTTGCAGACCCGCTGTCGGTTTCTTCCACGGTATTGGCGGGCGTATCTGGATGTGAATTTTAAGTTTGCCGAAGTCGTGGCCCGCAAATCCGATCAGGACGATTATATTTGGATTCAGGATTACCACCTTATGCATCAGGCGTTTTTCCTGAAGAGCATGGGCGTGAAGCGGAATATCGGCTTTTTCCTGCACATTCCGTTTCCCACGCCGGATATTTTCATGAAACTGCCTTGGCGGTGGAAACTTATTCAGGCTTTGATCGATTATGACCTTGTGGGGTTTCAGACGGTTCAGGATAGAAAGAATTTTGTGGGTTGCCTGCAACGACTCATACCTGAAGCCAAGGTTGAAGGCCGTGGCGCAGTGGTTACGGTGCAGGCGGGCAAGCGACGGTTCCGGCTCGGTGCATTCCCTATCTCCATCGATTTTAATCAGTTCTCGGATTTGGCCAAACGCCCTGATGTGGCTCAAAAAACGTTTGAGTTGAAAGAGGCATTACGGCATCGCAAGATCATTCTCGGCGTGGATCGACTGGATTACACCAAGGGTATCCCCGAGCGGATTCGGTCTATCCAGACATTGCTTCGACGTTACCCAGACCTGAAAGGGCGAATGAATTTTGTGCAGATTGCTGTCCCGAGCCGTGAGGAAGTGGATGAGTACAAGGATTTGCGCACTGAAATTGAACAACTGGTGGGGCGGGTCAACGGTGAGTTCTCTTTCC
>Ga0209475_10001513_pt1 | contig 29045 bp, 27 predicted proteins | sample tdDd471_FD_187128 | JGI IMG/M metagenome (GOLD analysis project Ga0209475, IMG submission 187128) | Marine sediment microbial communities from the Atlantic coast under amendment with organic carbon and nitrate - tdDd47.1 (SPAdes)... | ecosystem: Environmental > Aquatic > Marine > Coastal >... | reverse complement strand
ACCTTAAGTGCCTTTCTCAAATGCCAGTTAAAGCTTAGTTAAATACGATTCTACCGGCGTTTTTGGATAACGTAGCAACGCCAATACCCTTAACTTTAGCCAGTTCTTCAATTTGCTTGAATTTGCCGTGTGATTTACGGTATTCAACAATCGCAGCTGCTTTCTTCATACCGACACCAGTCAATGCATCGGCAATTTCCTTAGCACCCGCAGTATTTAAATTGATTGGCGTAAGCTTCTCTTTAGAAGCGGTTTTAATTACTGGCTTTTGCGTCGATGGCTTAGCGTACACAGGCTGAGCAAAAGCAATAACGGCAAATAAAGTGGCGATTAATACAGTTAGTTTTTTCATTTGTTCTCTCCTTGAATAAATTTTCCTTGTCACCGAAGTGAGATTGCACTTTATCGCAATTGTTTTCCTTTGACTAGCGGATGGCAAAACTTTCAGAGATTTCGCACAAGGCTTTGAGCGGATCGTCCGCTTGAGTTATCGGTCGACCTATCACCAAATAACTAGCGCCCGCTTTTAATGCCTTTTCCGGCGTCATGATTCGGGACTGATCCCCTGCATCAGAGCCTGCGGGTCTGATACCTGGCGTGACGAGCAAAAAATCGCGTCCTAATTGATTCGATAGCAACTCGGCTTCCTGGGCAGAACAAACAACACCATCTAATCCAGACGATTGAGCCAAAGATGCAAAATGCAGCACCTGTTCTTTAACCGGACGCGCGTAGCCAACCGCATTATACTGCGCTTCATCCATACTCGTTAAGATTGTCACTCCGGTGAGCAAGGGGCGCTCATTCCCATAGGGGACGAGTGCCTCAGCTGCAGCCTGCATCATCTTGGTGCCGCCAGCAGCATGAACGTTAACCATCCACACACCAAGCTCGGCAGCGGCTTTACAAGCTTTTGCGACCGTATTGGGAATATCGTGAAATTTGAGGTCGAGAAAAACCTGATACCCATCGGCGACGAGCTTTTTAACCCACTGCGGACCAAATAACGTAAACATTTCTTTGCCGACTTTCAGCTTGCAGCGTTCTGGATCGAGCTTTGCAACCAATGCCTCGGCCTGAGACAAGTTGTCAAAATCTAACGCGACAATAATTTTGCTGTCGTTTTGAGTCTGCGTGTTCATCGTATTCAATCGTTTTACTCCCCTTCGATGCCCTGGATTGGTTTCACACTGCCCCAACTTTTACAACCGGGACACTGCCAAAACAGCGTCTTTGAATCAAACCCACAATGGTTACAGTGATAGACAGGTTTATTCTTCAATAGCTTGGAGACCACATCTTGCAGCATTAACAAGCTAGGTCGCGCAGTTTCATTGGCATGTTTTATATGTAATTCGATCAGCTTTAGCAGCCCTTTTATCGAAGGATGCTCCGCCAATTGCTCGGCGATATATTCGCCGGCGGCCCGGTCGCCCTGCACTTTCTTGATTTCTTCGGCATAGCTTAAAATGCTCGATACGCCCCCACCTTGCTCTATAGCCGACTGAAGAAATTGAATTAGACCTTTCTGATCGTTAAGCTGACGAAAACTGCCGACTATCTTGTTTATCGCTTCGGGCAACAATTCAACATCCTGCCTGAGGAGTTCTCGATAAGCCTTAATGGCTTGCTTAAAGCGACCCAGCGAATATTCAATATCGCCATTAATTAAAGTGGCTCTGGCACAATTTGGGTCAACCGACAGTGCTTTCTTGACATAGTTGACGGCTTCTTTAGGCGACTGTGAATACAGTTTATTTTCGGCCAGCTCACAATAAAAGTGAGCAATCTCTGTTTTCAGACTAGAAGATGCATCGACTTGCAGCTTTTCTGATATGCGAATGGCATTTTCCCAATCCTTGGTTTGCTGATAGATCAATAAAAGCTGCTTTAGACTATCCTGTTTATGTGTCTGGTCGTGCATTAACTCTTTGAAAATGTTTTCTGCCCGGTCTAGCAACCCTGCGGCCATATAGTCATAACCCAGTTCCAACAATGACATTTTTCGATGGGACGTCGATAAAGATGGACGGGCAATGAGGTTTTGATGGATCCTGATGGCGCGATCCACTTCACCACGACGGCGGAACAGATTACCCAGCGCGAGATGAGTTTCAACGGTTTCCGAGTCAACCTCTAACATACTGACAAAAGTATCAATGGCTTTGTCTGCCTCTTCATTGAGCAGATAATTTAAACCGATAAAATATTTCTTCGATAATCCTAATTGATTATTCAGACTACGCCCATCGGCTTTCTGACTACCCTTACGGTAGCCAAAATACCAGGCGACTGGCAGAAGGATCACAAAGACAATGAGAATTTCGTACATACCTGTGGGCTCGATTCCTGAGTCTAATACTCGTCCTTGATTGGTAATGCTCTTAGACTATTAATTTCTTTTTCCTGTCGCTCGAGTTTCACCCGAGTCTGACGAAGTTGAAGCTTGGTTTTAAATAAGCTCCCCAATATGGAGGCTACGCCAATACAAAATCCGACGACGAGGCAAAGGACCATAACCCAATTAAGTTGCCATTCTATTTGCCCGCTAAAATAATTGATGAAAACCAGGCCATCGTTTTGCGCGAAAAAAAGCGCGGACGCTACAAATAGTAATAGTGAGAATATAATTGTTAGGAAATTTCTCAATTTTTAACCTCTTAGCTTTTAGCGCCATATTGTATCGCAGGTTAATGGACAGGGTCGATACACTTTTAGATATACCGCATAAGTAAAAACCAGATACAAAAAAAGCATATCAGATGATATGCTTTTTAACTGAAATCTAGTGACACGCCTTATTCCTGATCAACTCCATCATTAACGCGCTCTCTTAATTCTTTACCCGGCTTAAAATGCGGTACATATTTACCTTCAAGCTGCACCGATTGCCCTGTTTTAGGATTGCGACCGACGCGAGGCGCTCTATAATGCAGTGAAAAACTTCCAAACCCCCGAATCTCGATGCGCTCGCCTTTCGCTAACGATTGAGCCATATGTTCAATAATACTCTTAACGACTAATTCGACGTCTTTAAGAGAGAGCTGGGTTTGGCGGGCAGCAAGCCTTTCAATGAGCTCGGATTTTGTCATCAATCCTTTCCTTTAGTTATTAGGGACACTTATTCTATAACTAATACTCTAGACAATTTATGGTTAAAAAGCAAAAAAAAATGCCCAAAATCAATGGATTAAGGGCATTTTTTAAGTCTAGCTAGAGCGGATTAATCGCGATCCATCTGCTCTTTTAACAAATCACCAAGTGTTGAAGGTGCAGCTTCGTCAGCATCTTTGCTGAACTCAGCAATAGCATCTGCTTCTTCTTGCTTGTGTTTTGCTTTAATCGACAGGGTAATCACGCGGTTTTTCTTATCAACTGCGGTGAACTTCGCTTCGATTGCATCGCCTTCTTTAAAGTGCTTACCAGCATCGTCGACGCGCTCGTCACTGATTTCTGAAGCACGAAGGTAACCTTCTACATTGTCAGACAGGTGAACTTTAACGCCGCGAGCGTCAACTTCAGTCACAGTACCGTTAACAATGGTGCCTTTAGCATGATCTGCCAGATATTGGGCAAATGGGTCAGAATCGATTTGCTTGATACCTAAAGAAATACGCTCTCTTTCTGCATCGACAGAAAGAACAACGGCTTCAACTTCGTCACCTTTGTTGAATTCACGAACGGCTTCTTCGCCAGTCGCAGTCCAAGAAATGTCAGATAAGTGAACCAGACCGTCAATGCCACCGTCAAGACCAATGAAAATACCGAAGTCAGTAATCGACTTGATTTTTCCTGAAACGCGGTCGTTCTTGTTGAATTTGCTCGCAAACTCAGTCCAAGGATTCGGTACACATTGCTTAAGTCCAAGAGAGATACGACGACGCTCTTCGTCAATATCCAGAACCATAACTTCAACTTCATCACCCAGGTTAACAACTTTGCTTGGGTGGATGTTTTTGTTTGTCCAATCCATTTCAGAAACGTGAACAAGACCCTCAACGCCTTCTTCAATTTCAACGAAACAACCGTAATCAGTCAAGTTAGTAACACGACCGAATAGACGTGCACCTTCTGGATAACGACGGTTCAGATCTGCCCATGGATCTTCGCCTAATTGCTTCATACCTAGCGATACGCGTGAACGCTCACGGTCGTACTTAAGGACTTTAACGTCAATTTCGTCACCAACCTGAACAACTTCAGATGGATGCTTAACGCGTTTCCAAGCCATATCAGTGATGTGAAGTAGACCGTCAACACCGCCAAGGTCAACAAACGCACCGTAGTCGGTAAGGTTCTTAACGATACCTTTAACCTGCGCGCCTTCTTCAAGACGAGCCAGCAGTTCTTCACGCTCAGCTGAGCTTTCTGCTTCGATAACGCTTCGACGAGAAACAACAACATTGTTGCGCTTCTGGTCTAATTTGATAACTTTAAACTCGAGGTCTTTGCCTTCAAGATGAGTTGTGTCGCGAACAGGACGCACATCTACCAATGAACCCGGTAGGAAAGCGCGAACATTCTTAACTTCAACAGTGAAACCACCTTTAACTTTACCGGTGATAATACCGATAACAGTTTCGTTAGCTTCACAAGCTTTTTCAAGCTCTAACCAAGTCTCAAAACGCTTGGCTTTTTCACGTGACAACTGAGTAGCGCCGTAACCGTCTTCAATAGCGTCTAAAGCAACGTCGATTTCATCACCGACGTTAACTTCCACTTCACCGTGCTCATTTAAGAACTGTGATAATGGAATTACACCTTCAGATTTCAGGCCTGCGTTTACAACAACAGTCTCATTGTCAACCGCGACCACAGTGCCTTTTACAATAGCACCAGGGCGCATTTCTAATTCATTTAAACTCTGTTCAAATAGTTCTGCGAAATTTTCGCTCATCTTAAGTTACCTAGAATTACGTAATAGAAGATTATTACGTATCGTATTTAAAACTCCGATTAACGCTCCTGTTAATACGGGATTATTAGTCAAAGGTCTGCCAATCCATTAGCAATCCTGAAAGTTAAATTGGAAGAATTTTGAGATTTCCTCCACCAGAGCCAGCGAAGGAATAACGAATAGGAACGCGCTAATCCAGGCGAAGATCTGGTATGTTTTTAGTAGCAAATTCAAGCACTTGGGCTAATACTTCATTGATAGATAAATTTGAACTATCAACAACAAAAGCGCCCTCCGCAGGAACCAATGGTGCCACGGGGCGCGTTCGGTCACGCTCATCGCGTGCTTTAATGCTGTCTAAAAGCGCGCGCATATTAGCACTAACACCTTTATTTTTCAACTGATTATAGCGTCTTTCGGCTCGGCATTCGGCGCTTGCTGTCAAAAAGATTTTTACCGGTGCTTCGGGAAAGACAACTGTCCCCATATCACGGCCATCAGCGACCAATCCGGGCAATTGATAAAAGTCCCTTTGACGCGCTAACAATGCTTCTCTGACGGAGGGAATTGCAGCGACCTGCGATGCCGCCTGGCCGGCTTCATCGGTGCGGATGGCAGCGGAAAGGTTCTCGCCTTCAAATATGGGTTCGACTTCACCTGTCTTATTGTTTAGCAAAAACTGGATATCCATATTTCGAGCGAGCTGGGTGACTTGCTCTTCCGCTGACACTTCGATGCCATGACGTTGTGCAGCGACGCCGAGTACCCGGTAAAGCGCGCCACTATCGAGAATATGCCATCCCAGTTTATGCGCTACTAACTGGGTAATTGTACCTTTACCTGAGCCAGATGGACCGTCAATGGTGACGATGTATTGAATAGAATTAGATTGTTGCGCTACCAAAGGTTCGTCCTTAGCCGTGTCGACGTTTAAATTCAGCCATAAAATCAGTTAAGGCGTAAACGCCTTCAATCGGCATAGAATTATAGAGGCTTGCCCGCATGCCGCCGACACTGCGGTGACCTTTGAGTCCGACCAATTTGGCCTGTTTGGCTTGCTCCAGAAACGTCGCGTTTAATGCATCGTCTTTTAAGATAAAAGGTATATTCATCCGTGAGCGATCTTTGACCGCAATAGGATTACGATAAAAATCATCCTGGTCGATAAAATCGTATAACATTTGCGACTTTTCTATAGCCCGCTTTTCCATTTCGGCTACCCCACCCTGCTCGACCAGCCAATCGAATACCAGACTAGCAAGATACCAGGCATAGGTCGGTGGCGTATTGATCATAGAGCCTTGTTTGGCTTGTTCCTGATAATTAAATACTTTCGGTAAACGCTCAAAATTCATTTGTTCAAATAAACTGCGTTTGACAATCACAATCGTCATTCCCGCCGGTCCGATATTTTTTTGCGCCCCTGCGTAGATAAAATCATAATCGTTAATACCGATGACCTCAGAGAGAATACAGGAAGACATATCGGCAATAACCGGGCCGTTACTGTCAAGCTTTCCGCCTAAACGGATGCCTTCAATAGTTTCGTTGGGTGTATAGTGCGTGTAAGCAGGCTTGTCGCTTCGTTGCCAGCTGGCAGGATCAGTCAGAAATCGATTGCCTTGCTCGTCCATCTGAACAATATTAATTTCATTCACTTTGCCGTAGCGCGAGGCTTCAACTGCTGCTTTGCCTGACCACATACCATTGGATAAGTATTCTGCTTCTCTGTCACCGTGCAACAAACTCATCGGAATGGTTGAAAACTGATGAGACGCACCGCCGTGTAAAAATAACACCGCATGTTCATCACCGATAGCCAATAATTGACGCAGGTCCGCTTCCGCTTTTTCCGCTAGCGCTTTGTACTCTTCTGAACGGTGACTGATTTCCATCACCGAGATGCCAAGCCCTTGCCAATCCAGCAATTCTTGCTGGGCCTTATCCATAACAGGTTTCGGCAGGGCCGCCGGCCCCGCACAAAAATTATAGGTTGGATTACTCATCTTTATCGTTGTTATCAGATTGCTCTTGTTCTGCGGATTCTTCGCCAGCATCAGCTTGTGATGTTTCGGCGATTTCATTAGTCGATTCTGTTGCCGACGATTCTTGACCGCTGTCTGACTCTGCGTCAGTTTCTTCGTCGTCACTTTCCAGTTCGTCAATTCGTTGTAATCCAACCAGACAATCATCATCTTGTAGTCGAATAAGTCGAACACCCTGAGTATTACGCCCCATGGTACGGATTTCATCAACGCGTGTGCGAACCAGCGTTCCACCTTTACTGATAAGCATGATTTCATCGCCATCGGCAACGCGAACAGCACTAATGGCTTTACCATTTCGTTCGCTGAGCGTAATCGAGATAACACCCTGGCCGCCACGACCTCTAACGGGGTGTTCCGTCATGCAGGTTCTTTTACCGTAACCATTTTCGGTGACCGTCAGGATCTGGCTATCATCGTCTGCTCGCACCAGGGCGATGACTTTTTGATCGTCAGGAATTCGCATTCCTCGAACCCCACGAGCAGTACGCCCCATCTGGCGAACATTTTCTTCGTGGAATCGAATCACTTTACCGCCATCACTAAATAGCATCAGATGATCTTCACCTTTGGTGACAACCGTGCCAATAAGCTCGTCTCCATCGTCTAAGCGCAGTGCGATGATGCCGTTGGCTCTAGGACGCGAGAACTGCTCTAGCGAAGTCTTTTTGACGGTGCCGTTAGAAGTCGCCATAAACACGTATTGATCTTCCGCGTATTCTTTTACTTGCAAAATACTGGTAATTCTCTCGCCTTCATCCAGCGGTAGAATATTCACAATTGGTTTTCCGCGAGATCCACGGCTGGCTAATGGCAGCTCAAAAGTTCGCAACCAGTAAACTTTACCAGTGCTCGAGAAACATAGAATTGTGGCATGAGTGGAAACGACTAATAACTTGGCAATAAAGTCTTCATCTTTCATTTTTGTGGCGGACTTTCCTTTACCACCGCGACGCTGCGCTTCATACATAGTGAGAGGCTGATATTTTACATACCCTTCGTGAGACAGGGTCACAACCACATCTTCTTCTGGGATCAGATCTTCAACTAATAGGTCAGCCGAACTATTGGTAATTTCAGTTCGTCGCTCGTCGCCAAATGTTTCTTTTACTTCGACTAATTCTTCACGGATCACTTCCATCAAGCGTTCTGTGCTGGCTAAAATGGCGAGCAACTCGCTTATCAAAGCGATCAGATCTTTATAATCGCTAATGATTTTCTCATGCTCAAGTCCGGTCAACTTATGCAGTCTTAAATCGAGGATCGCTTGTGCTTGTGCTGGCGATAAATGATATTGTCCATCGACCAAACCAAACTTGGCTTCTAAATCTTCAGGACGGCAGGCATCTGCGCCGGAGCGCTCTAGCATGCTCAATACCAGCTCGGCTTCCCAGCCTTTTGCCATCAATTTTTCTTTCGCTTCAGCGGGTGTGGGCGCCGACTTTATCAATTCGATAATTTCGTCGATATTTGCCAGTGCAATCGCCAAACCTTCTAATATATGTGCCTTTTCACGTGCTTTCCGCAGGTCAAAAACGGTTCTGCGCGTAACGACTTCGCGGCGGTGACGAATAAAGGCTTCCAGCATTTCTTTTAAGTTAAAGAGCTTGGGCTGGCCGTTTTCGAGGGCAACCATATTAATGCCAAATACGGTTTGCATTTGTGACTGCGAATACAGGTTGTTCATCACAACATCAGCGTTTTCGCCGCGTCGTAGCTCAATCACCATACGCATTCCGTCTTTATCTGACTCATCACGTAATCCGGTAATGCCTTCTACTTTCTTATCTTTGACCAGTTCGGCGATCTTTTCGATTAATCGCGCTTTATTCACCTGGTAAGGCAATTCAGTCACTACGATGCTTTCTTTGCCATTTTTCTCGTCTGTTTCAATATGGTGGCGTGCACGGATATAAATTCGACCACGGCCAGTCGTGTAAGCTTGAATAATTCCAGCGCGGCCATTAATAATGCCCTGGGTTGGGAAATCAGGACCTGGAATATGTTCCATTAACCCGGCAACATCGATTTCAGGGTCATCCATTACCGCCAGGCACGCTTCTATAATTTCATTGAGGTTGTGGGGCGCTATGTTTGTTGCCATTCCAACGGCGATACCCGCTGAGCCATTGACCAACAAATTAGGAATTCTCGTGGGTAAAACCGTTGGCTCAGTCTCGCTACCATCATAGTTTTCAGCCCAATCAACCGTTTCTTTTTCTAAATCCTTTAACAGCTGGTGCGCCATTTTGTCCATTCGGACTTCGGTATATCGCATAGCTGCCGGGGAATCGCCGTCAACCGAACCGAAGTTACCTTGACCATCGACCAGCATATAACGCAGCGAGAAAGGCTGAGCCATGCGAACAATGGTGTCATAAACCGCGGTGTCACCATGGGGGTGATATTTACCGATTACGTCCCCGACAACACGAGCAGACTTTTTATAAGGTTTATTGAAATCATTACCTAGCTCATTCATAGCGTATAAAACGCGTCGGTGAACCGGCTTGAGACCGTCTCGAACGTCCGGAAGCGCACGTCCGACAATGACACTCATGGCGTAGTCGAGATAAGAGACTTTCAGTTCATCTTCGATATTGATTGGCAGGACTTCTTTTGCAAACTCACCCATAAACGACCATCGTTCCTTATACTATTGATTTTTAAAGGATTTCTCTAAAAATTATTATCTATTATTATTGCTTAAAAAACATACAATTATTAACTGGCGAGAAAGCGCCATAAAGCGGCCAAGTGTACCACAGAATAGGCTAAAAATGACTAGGTAATTTGGGTTTTATTGGGGATTTTCAGGAATTCAAAAAACGCCCCATATAATTCTCAAAAACAGGTCGTTTTTTGCTCAACTGGTGGCTATTTTTTAATCAGGACTATAACTGACAACGCGATTCCTGCCTCTTCTTTTCGCCAGGTACATGGCTTCGTCGGCATTAGCGATGAGATCTTTTAAAAGGTACCCAGTGGAGGAGCTTTCAGCAATGCCAAAGCTTGCCGTAATGGGCGATTCTATACCTAACTCATTCGGGTCTATTTCGGCAATTCTTTTGCGGCAGTCTTCGGCAATTTTTATCGCTTGATCAATTTCACATCCCGGCAGCAAGATCGCGAACTCTTCACCGCCTACTCGTCCAAAAATATCAACTTTTCTTACGCTAGCCTTGCAGGTTACAGCAACAATTTCTAGTACTTTATCCCCTGCAGGATGCCCATAGGTGTCGTTAACTTTCTTAAAATGGTCAAGGTCAAACAATACCAAACAAGCGGTACGACTAGTCTTAGAATAATAATTTAAAACCGTCTCTGCGCTTTGCGTAAAATAGGCGCGATTGCTGATGCCAGTGAGACTGTCATACTCGGCAAGGTATTTTAGTTTTTGTTGGGAGCGTTTTACGTAAATTACCCACATGACCAACATACCTACTATAAGTGTCAGTAGGACAATTAACCAACGATTATACGTAGCGGTTTCTTCTGACAGAGCATTTTCAAGTTGCAATATTGTATTTTGTTTGTTTAGCAATGTTATTTGATTGTCTTTTTCTATCGCCTGCCTTTTCGCAGATTCAAATGCGAGTTGACGCGCATTTTCACTACTAAATTGTTCCTTTTGTGCAAGAGCAAATTGCTCTAAGTATTTAACAGCGCTTAGATAATCTTTATTTTCTATTGCAATTTTATACAATACTTCGTAAACAGCGACGATTGGGCGTATAACACTTGAGTTTTCACTTTCATCTATTGCTTTAAGCGCATATTCTACAGCTAACTCTTTTTCGCCTTGCGTCCAATAGCCGCGACTTAAAATAGAGTAGATATCAATCTTTAATAAACCATAAGAGCTGTCTTCGATAGCTTTTAAGTTTGGCAATATTGAATCTACTGCGAGTTTGCCATTATTATTATCCAAATAATATAGGCCTAAATATGAACGAATAACATTAGCCATAGCGACTTCGCCAATCGCATGACACCGTTCGATTACATTTTGAAACGCATTATCAGATTCGAATTCAATACCTGACGATAGTTGTGCTTTAAGTAATATCCCTTGAGCGGAGCAAGTATTGCGCTCGCTTTGACTTTCAGATATTACACTTTTCATGTAATCAATAGTTACAGCAAAGTCTCTAATTTCATTGTAAAAAATTGATGCTGCGATTAAACCTTGATGTCGAATACTAGTGTGGAGAATTTGGTCCTTAAATTCATCGATAAAGTTAAGATATTTATAACCTTCTGCCCAATCTCTAGTAAATGCGTAGACATTGACCAGAGAAAGTGCCACCCTGTACTTCAACTCTATTTGTTGAGAATTTTCAAAAACATGCAAGTAGTTTTTGACTGAGTTCTCTACATCGCCAGACAAAGCGTATTCATAACCAGCCAAATAGAGGAAATAATATTTCTCATTTATCGAAAGTGAATCAAATTCAATGCGAACTTTAGCTAACTCTTGTGAAAAGAGTTTAGGATCTGAAGTTCTAATCGAGTCGGCGTGCTTAAGAATTGCACTTAAATTTTCCGATTCAATGGCTCGGATTTCAGTAGGAACAATTAGGCTGACTACGAAAGCCATAGCCAACCAGATTACTTTATTTTTCATTAGTGTACTGAAATTTAAGCGTTTAGAAGTTACTAACTAATGATTTTTCTTCAGATTCAGAATCATCTTCTTTATCGTTATCGTCTGAATCGTCATCTTCATCTTCTTTTGCCGGTATTAACATACATACAATTTTAGAACGCACATCTAGTATAGACTCGAGTTCACTTCGCTCACCGGTTAGAATTGCATGCTTTACTTCCTCGTCTAGCTCAACTTCAGTAATCAATCTCTCGATCGACTCTTTGTCTTCGTATATAGCGGGGTTTGCACTTATCGCTTCTAAAACCTTAATCACTTTATTCATTTTAATATCCTAATTAGCGGTCGTTTTATGTTATTTCGGAGTAATAATACGTTATTTTCTTGTAATTTCAAGTAGTTAGATTGATATTTCACTCAATCGTCTATTAACACGAGTATTCAGCTCTAGCTCTCTAAAAGGCGGTACAACTAATGTCGAAAAGTCTTTAAAGCTAGCTTCTGGCAGCTCGGACAACTTTATGGTCTCAATACGCACATCATCAATAGGTAAGCTCTTTGCCTCGTAGATAATAATTTCATGGTCTAAAGGATACGACTTACTTAAGAGCTCAACGAGAATTTTCTTATGTGCCTCTTTAGAAGCAAAGTTTTTGAGCGTTACATCTCCTGCTACTCCTATTTGCCATAGTATAAGATATGCAGAATTATCTATTGTTCTTTGATACATCATAAACTGCGTCGCTTCGTATTGTTGACACCCATATTTTCCGGGATCAATCCCCAAGTCTGCGACTAAACAATCTTCCGCAGAAATTCCAGGTTCCATGTGAGCCGGGTAACCCTTATTCCTGGCAAGCTCAATAGCTTTATGCGAGACATATGCAAATATCCCTGGATGCCCATATAGCGCACAGCAAACATTTTTCCCCAACTCCAATTCGTGAAGAATCGCAGAGATCATTGCTTTATATGTTTCGGTGCGAGGTATTCCTTCTTGATAATGAGTCTGGAGACTTCGCACATCAGAGTTCATCTCCCCAATCCAAGTTTCCATAATCCCGCTCGAAACCGACATGAATACAATATCCGCGTTTTCGATATAATTTCGAGCTCTGGACGTTATATGACCTCCGAGTAAAATTCCCGTACCAACAAATACTAAACTACCGGTCTGATTAGACATTAACTAAATTTCCTTCTATTTGCTTATCAACCCACTCTGTTTTTCTTATATAACCTATTTGGGGATCGTCAGTTAGGTTAGAGCAACTGAAATCTACATTTATTGTTTTACAAGATCTTATCGCTGCTTTATTTTTTAAAGCTATAACATATTTTATTTTCTCTAGTTCAGTGTTTTGAAAAAGCCAATTAATAAACTTTATCATCGAAAATTTTGAAGTTCCTTTCGGCGATACTTTAGGCAATAACAACACACCAAGTTCGGCTTTTCGGTAATCCTTCTTATCGACCGAAACACCTAAGACCCCCACTTTTTGCTTTGTCACATTTAACTTTATCGAAAAATAAATTTCGGTTGGACTTTGTAAAATATACTTAAAATTTGATAAAATCTGAGCATGAGTCAAAGGCTTGACATGCATCATGGTTCGCTTGCAATTAAAAATAGAAAGGTATAGAGATTCGTCAAAAGAGTTTACAGGCTCTAGACTTAAATCGTTGATATCAAATTTTTTTCTTTTTGCGTCTCTACTCATTATCTTTTTACTTAGCCTTTGCGACTTTAATATCACCAAATTCGTTTTCAAATCTTGCGAAAATCACATAGTAGTCGCTGAGCAATGGCAACCCTAAAATCGACTGATCGGGCCAGCCTGGCAATTGAGAAGCAAACTTAAAACAAGCTTGACCATGAGTTGGCGAGTTAACCTGCCAATAATCGTGCGAGTGGCAAATGAGTGAAACTTCATTGTCATCAACACTTTCCGACGCCTGAAAAATAAACTCAATATCAGGCCATTCTTCGAGTTTAATTTTCTCGAGAGGTACACTTTCTTCTTTAAACTCAAAGGTATGAAATGGCTCTAATAAAGATTTGAACTCGGGTTTTATGCTTTCCAGGCACTGCATAATATACTCAAACACTACGTTATCTAGAACAATATAAGACGCACCGGTATCGATAAACGCGTTAGAATGATGCCGTTCTAATTCTTTACCTTTCAATTTTGGTACGTCAAAAGCCTCAAACCCTGCGACTCTTACTTTTAACAATCGAACATTGTAGTAAACGTCATCAATGACTTTGATTCTAATAAATTCACCTTCATACAGATCGTCGTCTTCTTCGCCGCCGCCTAAAATAAACATTCCCTGGTTAAGTGGATCCTTTTTGAGTTTATCCACGGGCTGTTGCGGCGCTGCGTGATGGATGCTTGAACGACGAGCGACGAAGGAAAATTTGTTCGCTGTGACCCCTAGTTCTTCTAATCTCGTAAAATACGGCTTAATCGCTTTTTTAGGTTGCGATTTAAGAAATTTCTTAAATTCCTTTACTGGCTGTGGTTCTATTTGAGTTGTTGGCCAGGGATAGGTCACCGACGGCTTTATTTCATTTTCTTGCAAATATTCTTGTAAGCAATGACCCTTGTTCAGTTCATGAAAAGCGAGTCCTAAAATACCGTCTGCTTTTGCGAAAGAACCATCTGAAAATTCCGATGCAATAGCGACATGTGCATCATCTAACAGCATTTTTCCGTCATGACAAATCATGTCTACACCCGTTTTAACGACGGGACCATACCAGCCGCCCATGCCGTAGCGAATGCATTGCGCAAAACTGGTCGGTTGTAACTCTCGGTCAATTTTTGACTCATACGCGCTTTGCGTGACAACTAAAGTGGAGCTACCGGTATCAAGAATCAACTCCGCCGTATCATACTCGCTACCAAAGCTGACAGTGACGGAGTAGCCTCCGCGCGCGTAGACATTAGTTGTCGGCATTCTGAGTGATTTACGTTCGCTATCCTTTGCCATTGACTGAATACTCCTGAGATATTGTTGTTCTTAAACTGTACATATATTGACCACAATCATAACCGAAGTGAATTATGGTCTTATCAGGCTTTATTACCGACCGAGAAAACAGGTAAAATATCAGCCACTTAACTCTGGCGCAACAAGAAAACGGCTAGGCTATGCAAACAGATACAAATGCACCCAAAATTGACCAAATAATCGCCGCAGACTGGATTATTCCAATGACTAAAACCGATCATTGGTTAGCTCATCATGCGGTTGTGCTTGCCGAGCATAAAATCGTTGATATCCTGCCAAAGGCAGACATTAGCGCAAAATATCCTGAAATTGCGGTAACTGAATTGCCTGGTCAGGTACTGATGCCGGGCTTTGTGAACAGCCACTGCCATGCGGCTATGAATTTATTACGCGGGTTATCCGATGATCTGCCTTTAAAAGAATGGCTAGAAAGAGCCATTTGGCCGGTTGAAGCGCAATTTGTCGACGATACTTTCGTCTATCAAGGCACGCTACACGCCATTGCGGAAATGCTCCGTTCTGGAACAACCTGCTTTCAGGATATGTATTTTATGCCCAATCAGGCCGCAAAAGCAGTTCAGGATGCCGGCATTCGCGCCAGTATTGGAATGGTTGTAGTGGAATTTGAAACCAGTTGGGCATCCAGTGCGCAAGAGTGTATCGACAAAGGACTCGACGTTTTTGACCAATTCAAACATAGCAGCACCACGACATTCAATTTTGCCCCCCATGCCCCTTATACGGTCTCAAAAGCCACTTTAGAAAAACTGGGTATGCTTTCTAATGAACTGAACCTCACTCTGCAAATTCATGTTCATGAAACGGCGCATGAAGTCGAATCCTTTGTTGCCGAACACGGCATTCGACCGTTGGCACGCCTGAAAGAAATTGGCTTGCTCTCGCCTTTGCTCAACGCGGTTCATATGACTCAACTTAACGAAGGCGAGATTGAATGGTTGGCAGAATCCGGTTGTCACGTCGTTCATTGTCCGCAATCCAATATGAAACTTGCCAGCGGTATCTGCCCAACCATGCAATTAATTGATGCCAATGTTAACCTAGCGATAGGAACAGATGGTGCGGCCAGTAATAATGATCTGGATATGATTGACGAAACCCGCAGCGCAGCTTTATTGGCGAAGCTGGATTACCTGAATCCAACCGCGCTAACGGCTTATCAGTCGCTTTATGCTGCCACCATGGGAGGTGCTAAGGCGCTCGGGTTGCAAGACAACATTGGTTCAATCGAAGTTGGCAAAGCGGCAGACTTAATCAGTATTGACTTAAACCGAATTGAAACGCAGCCCGTATATAATCCAATATCGCAGATAGTTTACGCCTCATCTCGTGACCAAGTCACCAATGTGTGGGTCAATGGCAAGCAACTTTTAGTCAACCGTGAACTACAAACCGTCAACCAATCACTAATTTTGCAAAACGCAAAACACTGGCGAGATAAAATTATTCATCGCTAGTTAATATTTAATTTATTTAGGAAGTTGCATGACAGCACAAAACGTAGACGCAGCAGAGATTAAAAAGTTTTCCGATCTCGCCTCTCGCTGGTGGGATAAAGAAAGTGAATTTAAACCGCTCCACGAAATTAATCCGCTTCGGCTCAACTATATTAAGAATCACGCCGCAGGCCTGAAAGGAAAAACCATCATCGATATTGGCTGTGGCGGCGGTATTTTGTCAGATTCCATGGCGGCCGAAGGTGCGAATGTCACGGGTATTGATATGGGCGAGGCGCCTCTATCGGTCGCAAAACTTCATCAGCTAGAATCCGGACAAAGCGTTGAATATATCCAAACTACCGCAGAAGAAATGGCGGAAAAACATCCCGCTTCATTTGACGTTGTAACCTGCATGGAAATGATTGAACACGTACCCGATCCGGCCTCGGTCATTGCCGCTTGCGCCAAATTGGTCAAACCCGGCGGCGATTTGTTTTTTTCCACCATCAATCGCACGGCAAAAGCTTTTGCATTTGCAATTGTAGGTGCAGAGTATGTGCTGAAAATGTTGCCTAAAGGCACCCATCAGTATGAAAAATTTGTAAAGCCTTCTGAGCTGGCTCATTGGGCGCGCTGTGCTGATCTCGATATAAAGCATATGACCGGAATGCACTATAACCCATTGACCCGGACTTATAAATTAGCGCCCGGGGTCGATGTGAATTACCTACTCCACGCAAAGCCAGAATAATTGCTCCCCTCCTCTAATCACTAATAAGACTCATTTATGAATGTAAGCGGCGTATTTTTTGATCTCGATGGCACATTGGCAGACACAGCACCGGATCTGGCGGCAGCCACCAACCAGTTGCTCCTTAATCACGGTCAGCCAGCGTTACCGCACGCCCAATTAAGGCCTTTTGTCTCTGGCGGGTCGCCCGCACTGATTAAAATCGCTTTTGGCCTGACCCCCAAAGATCAGGGCTTCGAGTCGCTTAAGCAAGAATTTCTCGATATCTATGAGAAAGCTTATTTAGTCGAAACAAAGCTATTTAAAGGCATCGAGGAAAGCCTGACTTTTCTCGAGCAAAAGCAAATCCCCTGGGGTATCGTCACCAACAAACCCGCGTATCTGGCCAACCCGCTTCTCAAAGATATGGGGCTTTTTTCACGCGCATCCGTCGTAATCGGCGGTGATACCTATCCAGTTAAAAAACCCGATCCTTTTCCATTGATAGAAGCTTGCAAACTTAGTGAGACAGTCATTGCAACGTCTATTTACGTGGGAGATGACGAACGAGATATTCTTGCAGCTCGTGCTGCGAACATGCCTTCAGTTTGCGCTGAATGGGGATATCTGGCAAATCAGGATCCAAGTCATTGGCGTGCGGATTATTACCTGAAAAAAAGTACCGACTTAACGGGATTTCTTCGCAATCTTATTGATTAAGCGCGAATTTTAATTACCATTTTGTTTCCAGATCACACTAAAGACGACCCCAGTACCATCGGCGCGATTTTCCGCTTTCGCTTGCGCGCCGTGAAACTCTGCAATTAATTTAACGACGTATAATCCTAAACCCAGATTTGGAGCTTCCGAAGTTTTATTTTGTCGTATCGACACTAGAGACTGAAAAATCTTGCGCAGGTTTTTCTTAGGAATAAGCGGCCCGGTGTTTGAAACTGTCAGCTTTAACAGCGATTTTTCTCGACTCAACTCAATACCAATGGGCGTGCCCGGTTCGGCAAAATCCATCGCGTTGGCCAACAATTTGTCCAACAGCTCAGCGAGCAAATCAGGCGATACAGATTTTTCAATTTTTTCGTCCGGCTTTTGAATTTGAAAATTAAACTGGCTAAATGACTGTTTAAACCCAGCGACCAATTGCTCTACAAATTGTCCCAAATCAATCGTCTCAAAACTTGCCGACTGCATGGCATCTTTCACACCACTCGCCTGACGCATGCGAGTAATAATTTCGCCAAGTCGTTCGGTCCCTTCGAGCGCTCTCTCTATGGTTCGCTTGTCCTGCTCATTCTGATAATTAAGTAATAGATTATCCAAAGACGATCGAACTATCGCGATGGGAGTTCTCAGCTCATGAGAAAGTCTGGAAGCTAATTTTTCGAGGTAATCATGGTACTCAAATAATTTATTACCCATTATGTGGAAGGCATTATTGAGCTCATCAATCTCGTCCCCCGTTTGTTCGTCGAGCTCAAAGGGCGCTACCATTCTGCCTTGCTCATCGACCAGTGAAGTAACCTGAGTTCTCAGACGAGACACGCGTTTTACCAGGCGAGAAACATACCAGGCGACAAGGGCGAATACGATAAAAATAATCGCCAGCATCACCCATAATAATTGCATTAAAGCCTGCCGTTGCAATAATTGTACGCGCGCAACATTCTCTTCAATCAATACGGCACCTATTACTTGCCCGTCGGTCATAATCGGACTGGCAGCCAAAGCGATGGAGAAATTCTGTTTGCTCGGCGTTTCAATTGTGGTCGCAGCTTGTTTGTTTAGCGCTTTTGCAATGATAGGAGACGATAAACGGAGTTGTTTGGCGCGATGATCAACAATCGCGTCGGACTGAAAAGCAAATAACCAGTCGAGAAGCGGGTTATATTGACCACTGATTGATTCTGGCGGCTGTAAGTCGCCTTTGCGTGCCATCACTCTACCGTGGGTATCCAATACCCAGACTCTTTGTCCAGGTACTACTCTTAATTGATTGACATATTGGCTCAACTGCATTGATGGCCAAACCACCGGGTTTAGATCAAGCAGACTCGACGCGATAATTTTTCCATGGGTCTTTTGTTTCGGTTTATCAACATCGTAATAACGCATTTGCAGCTGAGTCGGTTTAAAGCCAGACGGAAATTTTATTTCAAGATTAAATCCTTCAGCGGTTTCAACCCAGTATGCAGTATAACGCCAATCAATTTTTAATTTTCCATTCACCGTCCGTTTAACTGGAATTTTACCCGGCGCTTTTGGTGAAATAAATACACGCTGTGGAATACTATTGTTATCAAGAAAACTAATTACGACCAGCTCGGATCGAAACCGGTTTTTCACTTGTAATTGGTCGGCACTCAGCTGATTTTCAAAGTGCGAATAGATAATGTTTTGGTCGGCAACTTTCATTGACAAATACAAATGATTACCTTGCGCTCCCATTAAAAATCCGACCGTGTCTGGGTCATTCGGCGCATCAAGTGGATTAAACGTTTTACGAAATTTCTCCAGATATTCCCATTCTTCAAAAAAACCATCTAGCGAGATCGCCTCTTGTAACGGGAAAACAAAGAGTTCTTGCGCAATGTAGTTTTTACTATCAGGTAAATTACTTTCAGCAAACCAGTCGCTATTTTCTTCCAATTGCAAACTATAGAGTTTTGCCGACAGCAACAAATTCTGCTTTAAATTTTCAACCAGTGAGTTTTCAATTTCCTTTAATAGAAAAACGGATACAACTGGTATAAGCAATACCAGCAATAAAATTGAAATAAATTTATTTTTTAACCGCCAGCTAGCTGGATTGAGCTGCACTCAATTCTCCTTTGCCTCAGGTTGTTTCACCTGAATAAGTCATGATTATTTTTCTAGCCTAATATTTTGTATTTGTTCTAGCCATGTCTAGTTACGCCTTCCAACGATACCCCATTCCATACACTGTCTCAATGCGATCAAATTCGGGATCAAGCGCGACAAACTTTTTCCTTAATCTTTTAATATGCGAAGTAACGGTACTGTCATCAACTACGGCTTTGGCAGCTTCCATTAATTGATCTCTGTTTTTAACGTGCCCCGGTCTTTTAACCAGCGCATGTAAAATCCAAAACTCGGTTAATGTTATTTCAATCGGCTGAGACCGCCAACTGGCGATAAAACGACTGGCATCTAACGTCAGATGACCAACTTCGAATAAATCATCCTCATTATCCAGTGTGGTTTTTAGCGCATCGATACGCCGAAAAAGTGCCGAGACTCTCACCAATACCTGCGCGAGGCTTATATCTTTGGTTAAATAATCGTCAGCGCCCAGACGCAATCCAGAAATCGTATCAAACTCGCTATCTAATGCGGTAAGAAAAATAATCGGTAACGTGTTGGACTGGGCGCGCAAATAACGGCAGAGTTCAAAACCACCCTCCGGTTCATTACCCAATCCAATGTCCAGAATAGCTAAATCGGGCAGCCGGGTTTCAAATGCTTGCAATGCCTGGGCTTTGGTCTCATAACAAAAAACATCATAACCCTGTTTTTTGAGTGAGGCAGCGTAGTTTTCCCGGATTGCCTGCTCGTCTTCTACTAATGCAATTCTTCTAGCCATGATACACCTTGTTTTGTTTTATCACTGTTTTAGTTACTTGATGGCTTTAATACTACCTGAATTTTTGTTCCCCAAAAGGCCTCAAAGGCAAATGCCATTTTTTCGCCACATTTTGCCGCTGACCTTACTTTTTTAGTCTGCTCCGCTGCCTTTTTATCACGCTTTAATGGAATCGTCCAAACGAGATGAGGCGAATAACCAAAAACCTCCCATTTGGATACAAACCTGACCCAGCGAAGTTAAGGACAGACCGCAAAGCGGAGTCCACCAGGGACGGTGTTAATGAAGACTCGGCGTATCCAGGTCAGTAAGAATTTTTAAGCAATACCTTTTACACCCATTAAACGACTTAATTTTTACTATTTAATAACGAGGAAAATATCATGAAAAAAGTACTAGCCATCACAACTTTAATCGCCACTTCAGTTTTTGCAACTGGCCACGCAAGCGCAGAATCCAGCAAAGAAGAAAATATTGGATTCGCTACCGGCGCAATTACTGGCGCTGCTATCGGTGGACCGGTGGGATTTGTTGTGGGTAGCGCATTAGGCGTCATTTTTGGTGACCAGGTTCATAAAGCTAACCAGCTCGATGACGCGAATAACCAATTAGCCAAAGCGCAAACGCGGGAATCACAATTACAAGAGGAAATCGCCATGATTCAGGAAAACCTGCAATTAGAAACCGCCGGCACAGAGGCGCAATGGGTCACTGAAGGATTAACACTCAACCTGATGTTTACTACAAACTCTGCTTACCTGTCAGATGCCGACCGGGACAATATCGACCGAATCGCGACGATTATGAAGCAGTTTCCAGAATTAAGCCTACGCCTTGATGGCTACTCGGACCCACGCGGCAGTAAAAGTGATAACTTGTTGCTGTCTCAACAGCGCGTTGATTCGGTCATCGACGCTTTTGAAGCCAAAGGAGTCCAGTCGGATCGTTTAATTGGCTTTGCCCACGGGGAAGTGGCTGGATTAGAGACGCATCCCGATATGGACGCGTATGCCATGGCAAGAAAAGTCAGCGTCAATTTTGTGACTAGCGGCAATAGTCAACTGGCACAAAACTAGGCCATTGATTCTTTAAGTTCCCATTATCCCTTTGCTCTACCTCCGCCCTTGGGCACTTCCGAAAGGAGTGCCCTTTTTTAGTTTGCTCCTCTGCAGGAAAAATTGAATTGCTAGAATATTGTCGCGGCAGACTGGCTTTATCGACGTTTTTTCGTCTAAACTTTTACTATAAGGTGCCTGATTGACATAATCTGATCCTATCAGGGAGCTTTTTCGCGATACATTTGTCCTAAACTTATTGGAAGAAGTTGCGATAAATATAGAGTAGTGCGTATTTCGCGTTGATACAGTAAAATAACGGAGTCTATCGATTGAAGCTTAACCGCTTGATTTATTTAGCGATTTTTTGGTTGTGCTGTATGGTTAGCACTATGAGTCAGGCCGTTAACGGTTCAGCGTCAGAGTCAGCTCAATCTCCACAAACATCCGAAAACACCTTTATTGTCGAACAACAGCTGTTTCTTGAAGCAGAAAAAGCCGTTAAAAATCGCCAATGGCAGAAAGTCGATTCGTTAAAGTCACAACTGAGCGAATACCCACTGATCAGCTATCTTGAACGCGACCAACTGCTCAGCAAGCTCGAATTGAGCAACAGCGACGCTATCGAAGCTTTCCTCAATGAACACGGCAATCTGCCGGTCGCCAAAAAATTGCGTTACAAATGGCTCTACTGGCTCGCCAAGCATAACCACTCGTCTCTATTTTTGCGTCACTATCGCGATTTCGGCAGTCGTCACCTCCAATGCAAGCAGCTCGAATTTCGCCTGCGCACATCTGAAAGTCGCGAGGATATTTTTTCCCAAACTCAAAAAATCTGGTTAACTGGCCGCTCTTTACCAAAAGCTTGCGACCCACTAATGGCAATCTGGACCAAAGCCGGACAACTCACAGACGACCTTATCTGGCAGCGCATGCTGCTCGCCCATAAAGCCAAACAAAAGAATCTGATTCAGTTTTTGACTAAAAAGCTGTCACCGCCAAACCAGCAAGCTGGCGAGTTGCTGTTGAAAATAAGACAAAAACCCCAGTTGCTTGCCAAAATAAAGTTTAAAGCACCTCTGTCCAGCCGCGCTATAGACATCATCAATATCGGCCTGAATAAATTAGCCTGGCTGGACCCCGCAAGCGCTATCGAGACGTGGCAGCATTTAGGCAATAAGTATCAGTTACACGAAGGATTTCCAGAAGTAAAACGTGCCATCAGTTTGAGCCTGGCCATCGAAAAAGACCCCAAAGCCGCCAGCTGGCTTTCATCATTACCGAAAAAGCAGGACGATTCGGTTAAACAATGGCTATTATCGACCGCTATTCACGAACAAAACTGGTCGCTGATCGCGCAATTGTCTCGAGAATTTTCCGGCAACAAGCCCCATGATGATAACAAGTGGATTTATTGGCAGGCCGTTGCGGAAACGCAACTCGGAGACCTCGACAAAGCACAGGCATTGTTTGCATCCATTGCTGATAGTCGCAGTTATTATGGTTTTTTAGCAGCCAGACAGCTCGGCCAGCAACCCGATCTGCAACACCAGGCAATTGATTTTAGCGAACAGGAATTAGACACTTTGATGCAGCATCCTGCGGCAAGACGCGCGAAAGCGTTCTTAGCCCTGGACCGATTAAATGACGCCCGGCGGGAGTGGAACTATCTGGTCCGAAACACGCCACATGACGATCAAATTAAACTGGCGCTAATTGCCCACCGCTGGCAGTGGCAGCACCAGGCTATCTTGGCGTTTGCGCGCAGCAAACAGATCAACGACGTTGAAAAGCGTTTCCCGCTCCATCATTTCAATCAATTCAGCGAACAGGCAAAGCATAACCAGATCCCTCTTAGCTGGGCATACGCGATTACCCGCCAGGAAAGCGCCTTCAAACAAGATGCCGTTTCCAGCGCAGGAGCCCGTGGGTTGATGCAGTTGACGCATTCGACCGCGAAACAGGTCGCCAGAAATCGACTCCCCTATCGTCGCGCTTCGCAACTTTTAGCACCGGACACCAACATTAAGCTGGGTACGGCCCATTTAAGTAAAATGTACCAAAGTTTTAATGCTCACCCTGTTTTAGCGACGGCGGCCTATAATGCTGGCAAAAGAAAGGTCCAGGAATGGCTGCAAAATTCTAAGACGCAAGACGCAATCCAGTGGATAGAACAGATCCCCTATAAAGAGACTCGCGAATACGTGAAAAACGTTTTAACTTACCAGTTAATTTATGCTCGGCTCACCAATCAGCAAGACGATTTTATCGCAAAAATCGATAGTTACCCTATTCTGAATAATCACACGGCAACCACCAGTCGGTAGGCAAGAATTCCTGTTTCGTCTTTTTACATTTCGAATAATAATAAATCGATATATTAACCAATCTGTTATGAACAAATCAGTCCTTTGAAAAATCCACTTTATAGACGATCATTAGTTTGCAGGCCTTATTTTATCAGGGGTTGCAAAACATTTAAAAAATGGATTTAAACAAAAAATACGAGGTAGCTCGCTATGATGTCAGGACAAATTTCAGCCGAAATTGGCCACTGGTATCGTCCCATAAATAATAATGATTTATTTGAAGTCGTGGCGATTGATTACGAAGAACAAAGTATCGAGATACAGTATTTTGATGGCGAGATTGAAGAGCTGGAATTCAGCGGTTGGAAAGCGCTAATTCCAGTGGAAACAGCGCCCCCTGAAGACTGGACCGGTCCCTTTGAAATCGACCGTCAGGATACCGCATTTAATGACTATGCCATCAATGAAGCATTAATGTCTATTGAACGTAAAGCAGGCTAGCTCTCTTTTCAATAGAATTTTCTGGTACGTTATTGAGCAATTTTTCTGAACGTCGGATTGTTGTGCTTCAAGCCAGCAAGTGATTCTACCTGTCCGTATCCTTCGCCAAATAATTAACACTTTCCTGTTCCAGGGAAAATCCCCTTTTTTTGCTAAAAATCCCGCGAAATGGCTCGATTTGCGCGCAATGCGTGATAGAATAGCGCCCAATTTCCCAGCCGTAATTTAACGAGATAGTTCAATATGTCAGAGTCGAGTTCAGAAAGCTTAAGCTATAAAGATGCCGGTGTAGATATCGAAGCAGGTAATCAACTGGTAGAGCGTATAAAAAGCGTTGCCAAAGCGACCAAGCGTCCTGAAGTGGTTTCCAACCTGGGTGGTTTTGGCGCCATGTTTGAATTGCCAACAGGTTACAAAGAGCCCGTGTTGGTTTCTGGAACCGACGGTGTTGGTACCAAATTACGACTCGCCATTGATGCGGGCATTCATGACAAGGTTGGTATTGATCTGGTTGCCATGTGCGTTAATGACTTGATCGTTCAAGGTGCTGAACCGCTATTTTTCCTCGACTATTATGCAACGGGTAAACTGGATGTGAATACCGCCGCGGATGTCGTTACCGGCATTGGAGAAGGATGTAAGCAATCCAATTGTGCATTGATTGGCGGCGAAACCGCGGAAATGCCTGGTATGTATGAAGGCGAAGATTATGACCTCGCTGGATTTTGTGTTGGCATCGTTGAAAAATCCAAAGTCATCGATGGCACTCAGGTAAAAACCGGTGACCAGTTAATTGGTCTGTCATCTAGCGGACCACACTCGAATGGTTACTCGCTCATTCGTAAAATTATCGAAGTGTCTGGTGCTGATTTAAGCCAGTCGTTTGGCGATAAAACGCTCGCCGAAACCTTACTTGAGCCGACCCGAATCTATGTTAAATCGACGTTAGAGCTGGCCAAACAGGTAAACTTAAAAGCCCTGTCACACATTACCGGTGGCGGCTTATTAGAAAATATTCCACGTGTCTTACCAGAAAATGCTTGTGCTCAAATCAACCAGTCTAGCTGGCAGATACCGGCCATATTTAACTGGTTACAAGAAAAAGGCAACGTCGAACAAATGGAAATGTACCGCACATTTAACTGTGGTGTTGGTATGGTTTTAGTTGTGGACGAAAGCGAGCTGGACAAATCTCTAGAGTTATTAACTTCTCTGGGAGAATCCGCATGGCACCTAGGTGAAATCGTTGAATCACAAGGTGACCAACAGGTGAGCTTCGTTTAATCGCTAAAGGATACTCGGCAGTAATGAGTGACAGAAAAGTTGTAGTTTTAATTTCCGGTAGTGGTTCAAACCTGCAGGCGTTTATCGACGCCGAAGCAGCGGGCACCCTTGGCGGTAAAGTGGTTGCAGTTATCAGCAACAAAGCTGACGCTTACGGCCTGCAAAGAGCCGAAAAAGCAGGCATTGCTCAACACACTATTCCGCATCAGGAATTTGAGTCTCGAGAAGCATTTGACCAGGCGGTAACAGCCGTCATACAAAGCTATCAACCTGACCTGATAATTCTGGCTGGGTTTATGCGAATTCTAAGCGAAGAATTTGTACAAACTTTTAACGGTCAACTATTGAACATTCACCCATCTTTATTGCCCAAGTATCCGGGGCTTCACACTCATAGACGCGCGCTTGAGAATAGAGACACCTATCATGGCACCAGCGTCCACTTTGTAACCGAAGAGCTTGATGGCGGTCCTGTGATAGCCCAGGCGAGACTAAAACTGGATCACGCTGCTGACGAATCTCAAGTCACGCAAGCGATTCAAAAACTGGAACACCAGCTTTACCCCCAGGTAGCAGCCTGGTTTTTAACTGGCCGACTTTCAATGGAAGATGATGGGATTTATTTTGATGATAAAAAATTGGCAGACCCGATACTTATCGACTCTGCCAGCTGATATCGCCTGGCTTTCACCACGGCGCTCGTTTTCTCGGCAAGCGTCGTCGGCACTGCCTTTGATGGTCATACTTTTTCTGTCCATCCCACTCTCTGCTTGTGCGACTTCTCTGAAAGATTCCCCAACCCAATCTAAAGCCCAACCAATTAAGCAGAATAACGACGACGAGCAATTTTCAAGCCTAGCAGTCAACCCACCTGATAAGGTAGCGCTCGAAGAAAATACACCCGATTCTAATCTTGAGAAAACTGGCCAGTCAGTCGACAATAAGAGTGAAAGCGCTCAGGGCGAAATTAAAGCGTCACAAACCGACCGACGAGAGAGCGCCCCAACCGAAACAAATCCCAACCAATCGGATCTGACAGATTCTGAAAATACAGATCCTGAAAATACAGATTCTGAATATTCAACGTCAGCATCTAGTGATAAAATATCTACGGACACAACATCCCCAACTCGGCCTGGCAACAGCGAGCTGCAAGCAGAACATATCCATTCCAATTCAGGATCGCTCAATGCAAATGAAAGAAACCGAATTCAGGATTCGTTAAATCAAAACCCCTGGCTATTCTTACATGGCTACAACGCTACATATGAAATCACTGCGGACGGCGACAAGTTAGGCCAAGCCACTCGCAATATGAGCAATGAAGACGGCGCATGGCGACTGGAAATTTCAACCAAGTTAAAAAAATGGTTTCTTACTCTGAAAAGCCAGGAAATTTCTCAATTTGAAATTGAGAATAACCAACTGTTAACCAAACAATTTTATTCAAACACTAAATTAAGCTTCAAAAAAGATCGAATTGTTCAACAAGATTTTAATTGGGATAATAAAACTGAAACCGGTACGGGCGGAAAATCTGATTGGACTCTTCCCCTCGATGAACCGGTGTTTGACCGCATGAACCATATGCTAAAACTCAGGGCGGATCTATTGCGCAACAAGGAAGAATTTAACTACCTAATTAGTTATAAAGGCAAGCGCAAATATTATAGTTATTCGCGCGCCGAATCGGAAAAACTCACCACCAGCTTCGGTGAATTCGACACGGTTAAAATGGTAAGAACCAGCGGAGACGATAGTAATTTCACCGTCTGGTTAAGTCCGGAACTGAATTATTTTCCAATAAAAATCGCCCAGTTTGAGCAGGACAAGCCTGATGTGGTAATGACCCTGTCCGATCTGAAGTTTACAACGCCAGTTGATATCGCCATCAAATAAGATTCAAATACTCAACCTTTGCTAAAGTGGCGCAATCTGCGCCCCAATCAACTTTATTGTTCTTCTTCGATTACTTCACGGGCTTTGGCTTCCAGACGAGTCAGGCCGGCCGCTAGACCAAATTCAATTGCTTCCTCACGAGTCTTTCCATCTACTGTCGCCGCTTTAACCGCAAGCAATGCCCCCACTCGGTTACCACTACCACAATGAAGCAAGGTTTGCCCATCCAGGTCAGCTAATATTTCATGTAATTTTTGCGCGTTTTCTCTATTGATGTCCTGCGCACCTGCAATTGGTAGTTGAATATAATTGAGACCCAACCTTTCTGCTTCTGCCGCTTCATCAAAATCATCAAATTCTCCCTCAGTTCGCAGATTTACGACATTTTTAACGCCGCGGCTGGCTAAAGCTTCGAGGTCGCTGACCGTCGGCTGACCACTCGTTACTAGCGCTGGCGTGGGAGTTTTGGCATTGCGGAGCCCGATGTCACTCACATCGAGCGTTTTCAAACTGGTGCAAGACGCCAGCAGGGCCGCAATACCCATGATAAAGAAGCGTTTGGTTAGAAAGCTCAATTTGCCTCTCATAGTTACCTCATCAATAAATCGGTTGGTTTTATTCATTAGACTCAGGCAACTGGACAATTTCCTCCGGCGCCTTTAGATAAACGGACTCATTATGTTCACTGAATTCAATCAGTAGTTCACCGCTTTTAACTTTGCCGATAACCTGCTCGGTCCATAATTCTACATCCAGATCAGGGTCCGCCTCTGAGATATGGCTATAAATGTATTGCTGTACGATACCTCGTAGGGCGTCTGCGGATAAAGATGAATGGTCAATCAACATAAATTCAGGATTACAATAAAGCGATAGGTATTTGGCTACTGCCCTACAAAAATATTTTGGTATATAAAATATCTGACTAATGGGATTACTATGATCTATGCTTATTTTAAAAGCAAGAAAAATTAGTTTATTGAGGACTAGCAACGGCAGAACGTGATGACTCGAATTCTAGTTGTAGAAGACTCCAGTAGCATGCGCCAATTAATTTGTGCCGCGTTAGAATCTGGCGGATTCGAAACCGACCAAGCCAGTGACGGTGAGATAGGCTTAACCATGGCGCAAGAAACGACTTATGATGTGGTAATTTCTGACGTAAAAATGCCCAACAAAGATGGTTACGAGCTCACATTGGCCCTCCGTTCGATCGACGACTATAAATTTACCCCTATATTGCTGTTAACCACTGAGTCTGCGACGGACAAAAAAGATAAAGGGAGAGCGGTTGGCGCGACAGGCTGGATTGTGAAACCATTTAACCCCGACACATTAATTTATAGCATTAATAAGGTGTTGCAATAAAAAAGGTCACCCGAAGGTGACCTTTTTTTATATTTGGCGCGCCCGGAGAGATTGTTCCGCGCGTCCTACGATCCACTCTTTCAGGGCCATCGTCGTTCCGCCGATGTTCAAAACTGCTCCCGGCAGAAGTGGTACATGGATGTACCGTTGACGGACCGAAGGATGGAATTTAATCGAACTATGGAGTTCTCATCTTCCGTGCTTCCAAAAACAAAAGGGTCACCCGAAGGTGACCTTTTTTTATTTGGCGCGCC
>Ga0209475_10001504_pt1 | contig 29146 bp, 28 predicted proteins | sample tdDd471_FD_187128 | JGI IMG/M metagenome (GOLD analysis project Ga0209475, IMG submission 187128) | Marine sediment microbial communities from the Atlantic coast under amendment with organic carbon and nitrate - tdDd47.1 (SPAdes)... | ecosystem: Environmental > Aquatic > Marine > Coastal >... | reverse complement strand
GAAGGGCGCATGGACGCCGGACCTGTGGCCAGCGACCGCGATGCCGGGGCACCGGGCGCCCCCTGCGTGGCGCTCGACCTGCTCGGCGTGGGGCTCGCCACGAGCGACCGCGCCGGCCGGCTGGTCGAGGCCGATCCGCGGTTTCTCCATCTCCACGGCATCGTCTCCGGCGCAGACGGACTCGAGTGGCCGGCGGCGATCCTTCGGCCGGAGTCGCGTCTTTCGAAGCCCGATGCGACGGCGGTCGCGGCGGCCTGGAGCGCATTGGCCGAGTCGCGATCGGATGGGGCTCATGTCCGGCGGGTTGTGCGCCTCGCCGGCGATCGCATTCTCGAGATCGGCCGGTCGCGCACGGCGGATGATCGGGTCGTCCTGGTCGCGCGCGACGGATCGCACGACGCACAACTGAGCGGCAGCCTGCTGCACGACGTCAACAATGCCGTCGGCAGCATGCTGGCGCACCTGTATCTCGCGATGTCGGATGTCGACGCCGACCACCCCGCACGTCCGTGGCTCGAAGCGGTGAACCGATCGACCCTGGACCTCCGCGAGCGGGTCCGTCGCCCGGGCGACGGCAAAGCCAGGGTTCGCCGCGGGTCCGGGGAGCCCGACTGAGCGTCGCACGGCCGTTTTCGGAGGTCGCGGGATCAACCCCGAGATATGCCCGCGGAGCCGGCTGCCGACAAGCCCTTGCCAGCGGGGCTGCGACCCGGAATCCTGGCGGCGATGGTCCACGCCGAGCTCCCCTCCCTGGTCACCGCCGTCCTCGGCCCGACCAATACCGGCAAGACCCATCTCGCGATCGAGCGGTTGCTCGGCCACGAGAGCGGGATGATCGGTTTCCCGCTACGCCTGCTGGCGCGCGAGAACTATGACCGTGTCGTCGCAGCCAAGGGTCCGCGGGTCGTCGCGCTGATCACGGGGGAGGAGAAGATCCTTCCGCCGGAGGCGCGGTATTTCATCTGCACCGTCGAGTCGATGCCGCTGGACCGCGAGGTCGCGTTCCTGGCGGTCGACGAGATCCAGCTGGCCGGCGACCCGGAGCGCGGCCACGTCTTCACCGACCGGCTGCTGCATGCCCGCGGCGCCGAGGAGACCATGTTCCTGGGGGCCGACACCATCCGGCCGCTACTGCAGCGGCTGGTGCCGGAAGCCCGGATCGAGACCCGGCCGCGGCTCTCCAAGCTCGAGTATGTCGGGCCCTGCAAGATCACCCGGCTGCCGCGGCGCAGTGCCGTGGTGGCGTTCTCGGCGGCCGACGTGTACGCGCTGGCCGAGGTCATCCGCCGCCAGCGCGGCGGTGCTGCGGTGGTCATGGGCGCGCTCAGCCCGCGCACCCGCAACGCCCAGGTCCGGCTGTTCCAGGAGGGCGAGGTCGACTACCTGGTGGCGACCGACGCCATCGGCATGGGCCTGAACATGGACGTCGACCATGTGGCGTTCGCCGAGGACTCCAAGTTCGACGGCCGGGTGCCGCGCAAGCTGACGCCGCCGGAGCTGGCGCAGATCGCCGGCCGCGCCGGCCGCCACATGAACGACGGCACCTTCGGCGTGACCATGGACTGCCGGCCGTTCGCCGACGAGGTGGTGGCGGCGATCGAGGAGCACCGGTTCGAGCCGGTCCGCCAGCTGCACTGGCGCAGCTCGGCGCTGTCGTTCGCCACGGTGCGCGACCTCAAGCGCACCCTGGAGGAGCGCGCGCCCCAGGACTTCCTGATCCGCAAGCGCGACGCCGACGACCAGCGGGCGCTGGACGCGCTGGCCCGCATGCCCGAGGTGATGGACCGGACCACTGCATCGTCCCGGGTCCGGCTGCTGTGGGACGTCTGCCAGATCCCGGATTTCCAGAAGACCATGTCGGAGACCCATGCCCGCCTGCTGGCCCAGGTGTTCACGCACCTGACCGAGGGTTCGGAACGGCTGCCGTCGGCCTGGGTCGACGAGCAGATGGGTCGGTTCGATCGGACCGACGGCGATATCGACACGCTGGCCGCCCGCATCGCCCATGTCCGCACCTGGACCTACATCACCAACCGGGCCGACTGGATCGACGATCCGGCGGACCGCCAGGCGCGCGCCCGGGCCATCGAGGACCGGCTGTCCGACGCGCTGCACGACCGGCTCACCCAGCGCTTCGTCGACCGTCGCGCGGCCACCCTGTCGCGCCGCCTGAAGGACGAGGACGCCGACCTGATCGCGGCGGTCGCGGCCGACGGTGCGGTCCTGGTCGAGGGCCACCGGGTCGGCCATCTGGAAGGCCTCAGCTTCATCCCGGAGGCGACCGACGCGGCCGACGCCAAGGCGGTGCTGGCGACCGCGCGCCGGGTGCTGCCGGCCGAGATCGCCCGTCGGGTCGCGCGCATCGAGTCGGGCGACGACGCCGCCATCGTGCTGGACGATCGCGGCCGGTTCGTGTGGGAGGGCTCGGCCTTCGCCCGGCTGGTGGCGGGCGACGCGGTCTGGCGCCCGGAGATCCGGATCTCGCGCAACGAGCTGATCGAGCCGTCGCAGCGCGACCGGTTGCTGGCGCGGCTGCGAGCCTGGTTCGAGCGGCACCAGGAAGCGGTGGCGCCGCGCCTGGTGCAGCTTCAGCGCGCCGACCTGGACGGCCCGGCCCGCGGCATCGCCTTCCAGGTGCTCGAAGGCCTCGGCGGTGCGCCGGCGACGGCGGTCGATGCCCTGGTCAAGGACCTGGACGAGGAAGGCCGCAAGACCCTGGCCCGGGTCGGCATCCGGCTCGGCACCGAGTCGCTGTACGTGCCGGAGCTGCTGAAGCCGCGGGCGGTGCGGCTGCGCTCGCTGCTGTGGTCGGCGGCCAGCGGCCGGTACCCGGAGGAGGGGCCGCCGCCCGAGGGCCGGGTGCAGGTCGAGCGGGCCGAGGCGACGCCGGCCGCCTACGACGTGGCCCTCGGCTACGCCCGGCTCGGCGGCCGCGCGGTGCGGGTCGACATGGTCGAGCGGCTGGCCGCGCTGGTGCGCCGGTCCGGCAAGGAGGGGCCGTTCGCGATCACGCCGGAGATGCTGTCGCTGGCCGGCGTCGACGCCGAGACCTTCGGGCGCATGCTGCTGGATCTCGGTTGCCGGCCCGCCGAAGCCGCGGAGGACGGGACCCCGCGCTTCGAGCGACGACGCAACCGCCCGAAGCCGAAGCAGCAGCAGGAACGGCGTCGCCGTCGGCGTCGGCCCAAGGGCGAGGCCGCGGCCGTGCCGCAACCGGCGGCACCGGCTGCCGCGTCCGAGCCGGCGACGGATCCCGCCGCATCCGTGTCGGCCGAAGCGACACCCGCACAACCGGCTGCCGCCCCCTCCGACGGCGACACGAAGCCGGAACGCCCTCGGCAACGGCCGCGCCGCCGCAAGGGCGGGCCCAAGCCCGCGAACACGGCGCCGCCGCCGCAACGCCAGCCGCGCCAGCCGACCTACGATCCGAACTCGCCCTTCGCGGTCCTCGCCAAGCTGCGGTTCGGCAACTCCGGGCGATGACCGGAGACGAGGAGGACGGCGACGCACTGGCCGGCGCCGGCGCGCAGCGGCTCGACAAGTGGCTGTGGTGCGCCCGGTTCTTCAAGTCGCGCAGCCTCGCCAACGCCCTGCTGTCGGCCGGCCGGCTGCGGCTGTCCGGGACGGTCGTGAGCAAGGCACACCAGAAGGTGAAGGTCGGCGATGTCCTGACCTTTCCGCAGGGACCGCATGTGCGGGTGGTCAGGGTCCTGTCGCTCGCGACCCGGCGCGGCCCGGCGCCCGAGGCGCAGGGGCTGTACGAGGACCTCGCCCCGGTGTCCGAGCGGCGCCCGGAGCCGCCCGACCCGGCGATTTTCGAGCCGTCCGCCCCGGCCCGCGAACGCGGCGCCGGCCGCCCGACCAAGAAGGACCGCCGCGCCCTGGACCGGCTGGCCGGCGACGAGGGCTGACATCCGACGCCACCGGGGCTAGCGTCCGGGGCCCGCCTCTTCGACCGGAGTACCCGATGTCCATCGATCTCGCCCGCGCCCGCGCCGAAACCCGCGGCTGCGCCACCGTCGCCCATCTGAACCACGCCGGCGCCTCGCTGATGCCGGCACCGGTCGCCGACGCGGTGGTCGACTGGCTGCGCGAGGAGGAGACGACCGGCGGCTACGAGACTGCCCGCCGGCACAACGACCGGCTGGAGAATTTCTACGACGCCTCGGCCAGGCTGCTGAACTGCCACCGCGACGAGGTGGCGTTCGTGGAGAACGCGACCCGCGCCTGGGACATGGCGTTCTACGCCCTCGACCTCGGCCCCGGCGACCGGATCCTGACGGCCGAGTGCGAGTACGGCTCGAACATGATCGCCTACCTGCACCGGGCGAAGCGCGACGGCTGCGAGGTGGCGATCGTGCCGAGCGATTCGCACGGCCAGCTCGACGTGGCGGCGCTCGAGAGCATGATCGACGCGAAGACCAGGCTGATCTCGATCAGCCACATCCCGACCGGCGGCGGTCTGGTGAACCCGGCCGAGGCGGTCGGGGCGGTCGCCCGCCGGCACGGCATCCCCTACCTGCTGGACGCCTGCCAGTCGGTCGGGCAGATGCCGGTCGACGTCGACAAGATCGGCTGCGACTTCCTGTCGGCGACCGGGCGGAAGTACCTGCGCGGGCCGCGCGGCACCGGCCTGCTGTACGTGCGCAAGGACTGGATCGAGGGCAGGGACATCGACCCGCCGCTGCTCGACCAGCACGCCGCGACCCTGCTGTCGGAGACCGAGTACCGGATGCGGGCCGACGCCCGCCGGTTCGAGAACTGGGAGTGCTACTTCGCCGGCAAGGCGGCGCTCGGCCGGGCCATCGACTACGCCCTGGAGTGGGGCATGGAAGCGATCCACGAGCGGGTGACGCTGCTGGCCGACGGGCTGCGGGCGAAGCTGGCGGCGGTTCCGGGCGTGACGGTCACCGACCTCGGGGTCGAGCGCTGCGGCATCGTCACCTTCACCAAGGCCGGCGAGAAGCCGATCGACATCCGCGACCGCTGCATCGCCAAGGGCATCAACATCAGCGCCTCGTCGGGCAGCGGCAGCCGGGTGGGCTTCGACCGCCGCGGCCTCGACTCGGTCGTGCGCGCCAGCGTGCACTACGCGAACAGCGAGGACGAGATCGACCGCTTCATCGAGGAGATCCGGCGCGGGGGATGAGCCCTGGCGCGCCTGTCGCGTCGTGGATTCCGGATGAGCCGCGCTGGGCGCGTCTCTCCGGAATGACGAATGAGGGGGGCGGTAGCAACGCTCCAGCCGATCTCTCCTGTCGTCATTCCGGAGCGGACCGCCGAAGGCCGGACGCATCCGGAACCCACGACGCGACGGGCGGCCCGACCTACGTCCCCGGCCACTCGTTCAGGCGGCGGTCGTCGATCCATCGGACCGGCCGGCCCGGGTGCAGCTCGGCGCGCAGCTCGCGGTCGGCGTAGGACGCGATCTGGTCGATCACCGCCGCGTCGGTGCCGCCGAAATCCTCGCGGTAGCGCCGCCAGAAGGCGTTGAGCACCAGGGCGTCGGCCTCGATCCTGATGGCGCGGGGATGGTTGATGTAGGCGATCGCCGCGTCCTCCAGCGCCCGGTCGACGGTCGGGCCGCGAAACGCCGTGCGCGGCAGCGACGGGCCGCCGAGCGTGGCGTCGCACAGCCCGTAGTGCCAGCGCGGGTCGCGGAACACCGGCTGCAGCGCCTCGGTGCGGATCGCCTGCAGCGACACCGGCCGGCCGGCGACCTCGGCCAGGGTCGCGGTCCACGGCCCGCTGGCGAACGGGCCGCCCAGGTCGATGTCGTCGGGGCTGCGGGCGATCAGGTGGGCGAGCACGACCCGTACCATCAGGGCGTTGTGCAGGTTGAGCCAGAACGCCAGCTGCTCGGCCCGGTCGAGCCGGCCGACCGCCACCTGCCGCAACCCGGCGACGTACTGGTCCAGCAGCTCGCGGTCGGTGACCGGCACTTCGGCATAGGCGACCCGGGTCACCCCGTCGGCGCCCTGGAAGCTGTGGCGGTCGAGGAACAGCTGCCAGGCGCGATGGTCGACGGTGGCGGCCGATCCGGGGGTGTGCGCGGACCACGCCGCCGTGCCGGCGGTGGCGCAGGCGGCCAGCGGCAGGGCGGAGAGGGCGAGCAGGGCGGATCGGCGCGACAGCGTGGACATCGCTCGACTCTAGCCGGCCGCCGGGACGATGCCACCCCGGACGAGCGACCGAGCGAGCCGGCGGTCGCGGGGCGGTCCGCGGGGATCCCCCGAATGGGGGATTTCCCCGTCGGCGATCAGGACTACGTGACCTTCTGGACCGACTTCGGGCAGGCACCGCCGAACGATCGCGGTGGCGGACCTGTCGCGTGATCGAGGAGGGGAGCGTGGCACCGAGAGTGTTTCCGGAATCCGTTCGTCGGATGCAGGCATCCAAGTCGATGCGGCTGCGGCACGAGCTCTGGCATTACGTCCGCGCGGTCTGGGGCAACCCGCGCTTTCCCGAGCAGGGCAGGCAGCTGCTGCGGGAGCTGGGCTGGGGGCTGCCGGGTGGGCGCGAGCCGTTGGACGCGAACGGCGGCCTGCTGCTGGACAACCGCGCCGGCGAGGATTTCCTGTACATGCACCGGCAGATGATCGCGATGACCGACCGGGCGCTGGCCGCTGCTGGCGAGCCGCCGATCACCCGCTGGAGGAAGATCCCCGAGCCCGGCGACTCCGACTTCCCGGTGCCGCCGGCCTGGGTCTACGCCGATCCGGCGGCGTCCCGGCAGGACAACGTGGCGACCACCCGCTTCCTGCGGTTCATCAAGACCGACGCCTACTACGAGCAGACCATGCGGGTGCGCGAGCGGTTCCTGAGCGACCCGGCCAACCTGCGGCGGCTGTCGCTCGGGGCGCTCGGCAACCTGGCCGAGTTCACGATCCACAACGCCATGCACATGCGCTGGGCTGCCGAGCCGACGGGATACCGGCCGTCGCTCGACCTCGGCGATCCGGCGGCAGGGGACCCCGCCTGGGACGGGCTCGACTACGACTATCTCGGCGATACCTACTCGAGCCACGTCAACCCGCTCTTCTGGTACCTGCACGGCTGGATCGACAATCTGGTGGAGCTGTGGGCCGACGCGAACGGCGTGCGGACCATCGAGTGGGTCGGGGACTGGACCGGCGGTCCGGACCCGACGGCCCCCGACACGCCGGCGACCGAGCCGGTGGCCGAAGTGGCGGCGATGGCGACCGCGGCGGTCGCGGCGGCCGCACCGCTGCTCGACCGGCCGACGCGGCCGATTCCGGCGCTGGCGGCGCTGCTGCGCAGCAGCGCCCTGCCGTCGACCCTCGTGGAGATCACGCGGCTGCAGGAGGGCCCGGTCTGAGGCCGGTCAGGCCGCCTCGAAGGCGATGCCGCGGCCGACGAACCGGCGGGCGATCCGGCTGACCTGCTCCGGGTCGCCTGACGTCAGGAACCGGCACTGCGGCTCGCCGACCGGTCGCCGCCCGCCGCCGGCGTACTCCGGGCGGCGCAGCAGGTAGGTCCGGGTCGCCGCGGCCACCAGCGCCGGCTGCGACATGATCTCGACGCCCGGCGGCAGGAAGCGGGCGAACAGCGGGCCGACCAGCGGATAGTGGGTGCAGCCCAGCACCACGTGGTCGATCGGCGCGCCGTCGACCTGCGCCAGCAGCACGTCGACATAGCCCTCGACCAGCGCCGCCAGTTCGGCCCCGGGCGCGCCGTTCTCGATGGCGCCGGCCAGCCCGGGGCATTCCTGCTGCACCACGGTGACGGCCGGTGCGCGCTTGGCGATCTCGATCGGGTAGACCAGGCTGCGGACCGTGTGCACGGTGCCGAACACGCCGACCGTCGCGGCCGGCCGCGGATGCTCCGCCCAGGAGCTGTCATGGGCCCACGGCACCCCGGTGATCGCCTCGACCACCGGCACGATCACGCCGAGGGCGCGGCGCTCGGGATAGTACAGGGGCAGCCAGTTCTGCTGGATGCCGCGCAGCGCGATCGCGGTCGCAGAGTTGCAGGCGACGATCACCAACCGGCAGCCTTCGTGGAACAGCCGCTCGATCCCGGCCCGCGTCAGGTCCAGCACCGCCGGCCCGGAATGCGCGCCGTACGGCGCGTTGCCATGATCGCCGAGATAGCTGAAGCGGAGCCCGGGAAAGCGCTGGGTCAGGGCCGCGAGCACGGTCAACCCGCCATGTCCCGAGTCGAAAACCCCGATCATCCAAGGTCCGCCATCGAAGGCCCGCCACGGCCGCAAGTGGCCGCGCGATTACAGCGAAACCGCGAAGGGTGCAATGGCAATGGCGGGCAGGTGGCTCCGGGTCAGTCGGGCTTGCCGGGCCGGAACGTGCCGTAGTGCACGTAGCGCTGCATCGCGTAGGTCCCGCCGAGGTTGCCGTCGTCCCGGAACACGAAGCTGGCGACCGCGTCGTTGGGGAACCGTTCGAGGGTCATCCTGCCGCCGGTAATCGTCGCCTTCCAGCGCGCCCAGTCCCGGGTGACCTTCCAGGGTGCGTAGTCGCCCCAGGCGTAGACCACGGTCGCCTGCCCGGAGGCCTCGACCTTCTCGACCACCACGACGGTGTCGAGCTTGTCGCTCCACTTGCCGGCCCAGGTCCCGAGGAAGCGACGGAACGCCTCGGGGACGGCTGGACCCGGCTCGGCGATCCGGATGTCGTCGGGCAGCGGCACGTCGGCCGCGGCGGCGGGACCAGGATGAAGGCCGGCGGCGAGGATGGTCGCGCCGACGGCGATGGCTCGGAGGTTGGTCACGGCTGCTCCTCCGTCGATCGAGTTGGAAGCCCGATGCTACCAGGGGCTGTGCCTCCCGGCCAGGAAGCCGCGTCCCCCGCGTTGACGCCCCGGCATCCCGCCCGCTAGAAGTCGGCCCTCGCATCCGGAGGCCGCGCTTGGCCACGATCCTCGACGCCGTCGTTCCCCTGTTCGCCGTGATCTTCGCCGGCTTCCTGGCCGGGCGGACGCGGCTGCTGTCGGAGGACGCGGTGCGCGGGCTGAACCGGTTCGTGTTCACCTTCGCCATGCCGCCGATGCTGTTCCGGCTGATGGCGTCGACCGACGTCACCTCGCTCGGCCAGGGCCGGTTCCTGCTCGGCTATTTCTGGGCCGAGCTGATCGTGTTCCTGTCCGGCGCCATCATCGGCGGGCTGCTGTTCCGGCAGGCCTTCGCCGCCATGGTCATGCAGGGCTTCGGCTCGTCGTTCTCGAACGGCGTGCTGATCGCCCTGCCGCTGCTGATCGGGCTGCACGGCGAGCAGGGGGCGGTGCCGGCGCTGATGCTGTTCACCCTCGACGTGGTGGCGTTCAGCGCGATCACCACCATGCTGGAGGTGGCGCGGGCCCGCGAGGGCAAGGGGGCCGCCTCCGGGCTGGCGGCGGCCAGGACGTCCGGCCTCGCGATCCTGCAGAACCCGATCATCATGGCGACCCTGACCGGCATCCTGTGGGGCATCGCCGGGCTGCCGGTGCCGTCGCTGGTGTCCAAGACCTTCGGCTTCCTGGGCCAGGCCGGGCCGCCGGCGGCGCTGTTCGCGCTCGGCGCCACGCTCGCCTACCGGCGGGTGCGCGGCAGCGTCGGCAGCGCCTCGGCGATGGTGATCCTCAAGCTCGCGGTGCATCCGGCCCTGGTGTTCCTGACCCTGACCCTGCTGGTACCGGTCGAGCCGATCTGGGTGCACTCGGCGGTGCTGTTCGCGGCCTGCCCGGTCGGCGCCAACGTCTACGTGTTCGCCCAGCACTACGGGGTCCAGGTGACCGCGGCCTCGGCGGCGATCCTGGTGTCGACCGGTCTCGCGATGCTGACCATCACCGGGCTGCTGATCCTCTACCCGCCACCAGTGTTCGGCTGATGGCGCGCCGGCGGCGATCCGGGGCGACGAGCGGGCGCCGGGCCAATTGGGCGCGGGCGGCGCTGCTGCGCGGCCGCTACGGCTGGATGGTGCGGATCGTCGCCCTGGTCGCGATCGCGGTCGCCGGCATCGGCGAGCTGCGGCAGTCGGAGTGGCTGTACCCGGTGGCGCGGCCGTTCGACCGGGCCGACTACCCGCACTGGATCGACGCCGACGGCGACTGCCAGGACACCCGCACCGAGGTGCTGATCCAGGAGAGCCTGGCGCCGCCGAAGCTGTCGGCCGACGGCTGCGAGGTGGTCTCCGGGCGCTGGTACGACCCGTACACCGACCGGACCTTCACCGATCCGCGCGACCTCGACGTCGACCACCGGGTGCCGCTCGGCGAGGCCCATCGCTCCGGCGCCGACCGCTGGGACCGGGCACGCCGCCGGGCCTACGCCAACGACCTGTCGCACCCCGATACGCTGATCGCCGTCGACCGCTCGGCCAACCGCTCGAAGGGCGACGGCGACCCGCTGTCCTGGCTGCCGCCGGCCTGGGGCTACCGCTGCGCCTATGTCGAGCGCTGGCGCGACACCAAGCGGCGCTGGGGGCTGAGCGAGGACCGACTGGAAGGCTGGTGGATCGACGCCGTGCTGTGGGCGTGCGGCACCATCGACCGTTAAGGCGGGACCGATAGCTAGTCCTTGGCCGCGAGGCTCTGGCGCGCTACAGATTCGGTCCCTCCAGGACGACCAACCCACAGGCAGCGAACCATGGACTTCGACTTCGACACCGAGATCGATCGGGAAGGCACCAACTCGGTCAAGTGGGAGTACCACAACCACGGCGGCACCCCGCAGCACTGGGACAAGGCGAGCCGCCGCCATGGCGCCGACCGGACGCTGGCCATGTGGGTCGCCGACATGGACTTCCGCTGCCCCGAGCCGGTGATCAGGGCCCTGCACGAGCGGGTCGAGCACGGCATCTTCGGCTACTCGAACAAGACCGGGAGCTATCTGGACGCGGTCACCGGCTGGTTCGCCCGGCGCCAGGGCTGGACCATCGATCCGGACTGGATCGTCACCGCACCGGGCGTCGTCCCGGCCCTGAACGTGGTGGTGCGCGGCTTCACCCAGCCGGGCGACAAGGTCATCGTGCAGCGGCCGGTCTACTATCCGTTCTTCCGGGTGACCAACAACAACGGCGCCGAGGTCGTCTCGAACGGGCTGGTGTACGAGAACGGCACCTATCGCATGGATCTGGAGGATCTGGAGCGCAAGGCCGCCGACCCGAGGGCCAAGCTGTTCATCATGTGCTCGCCGCACAACCCGGTCGGCAAGGTCTGGAGCGCCGACGACCTGAAGGCGGTCGCCGAGATCTGCGCGCGTAACGGCGTGCTGGTGGTGGCCGACGAGATCCATGGCGACCTGATGCACCCGGGAGTGAAGTTCACGCCGTTCGCCACCCTCGGCGACGTCGCCGCCGACAACACCATCGTCTGCACGGCCCCGTCGAAGACCTTCAACCTGGCCGGCATGCATACCTCCAACCTGGTCATCCCGAACAAGGAGATCCGCGAGCGCTTCCAGAAGGCGATGGCGGTGCAGGGCATGCCGGGCATGAGCCCGTTCGGGATCGTCGCCACCGAGGCCGCCTACCGCGAGGGCGAGCCGTGGCTGGACGCGGTGATGCAGTACGTCGCCGGCAACGCCCGGCGGATGACCGAGTTCTTCTCGGACGAGCTGCCCGAGTTCAAGGTGATCCAGCCCGAGGGCACCTACCTGCTGTGGTTCGACTGCCGCAGCCTCGGCCTCGACCAGGACGCGCTCGAGGACCTGATGCTGAACAAGGCGAAGATCTACTACGACGAGGGCTACATCTTCGGCCCCGAGGGCGCTGGCTTCGAGCGCATCAACATCGCCTGCCCGCGCTCGCTGCTCGACGAGGCCCTGGTCCGCATGCGCGACGCCGTGCGGGCGCTCTGAGGGGCGGCGCTCATCACGAAGAACGGAGCGGCCGGTGGGTTCCGGCTCTGCGCGACGGCGTCGCTACGGCCGGAATGACGAAAAGGAAGGTAGGGGTTCGGCCACCCCCTTACCGTCGTCATTCCGGACGGTCGCCCGGCGGCCGGTCCGGAACCCACCCGCCGGTTCGGGCGCCCGGCCCCTCGGCCGCTACCCGCCGGCGACGTAGGCCTGCATCTGCCGAACCTCTTCCTGCGCCTCCTCCAGCCGCCACTTGACCACGTCGCCGATCGAGATCATGCCGGCGACCTCACCGTCGTCGAGTACCGGGACGTGCCGGAACCGGCCGGTGGTCATCATCTCCATGACGTCCGAGATGGTCTGCGACGGCGAGCAGGTGACGACCTTGGCGGTCATCAGCCGCGAGACCGGCCCGTTCAGGCAGGACGGCCCTTCGCTCGCGAGCGTGCGGACGATGTCGCGCTCGGACAGGATCCCCGCGACCTTCCTGCCCTCGAGGATCAGGATCGACCCGATGCGCTTGTCGGCCAGCAGGCGTGCGGCGTCGGCGACCGGCATCGACGGCGGCGCCGTGACCACGTTCTTGCCCTTGGTTTTAAGGATGTCGGAAACCAACATGGCGTTTCTCCCGTCCATCTGTGTGGGCGGGCCGCCACGGTGCCGACGGCGACCGTCGTCGTCCTGGTCCTTGAGCTATCCGGGGGCCTGCGGTGTCCAGGACGTCGTTGGTGTCGTCGACGCGGGACGGCCCGATCACGCTTTAGACCCCGATCGGTGGGCCGTTGCCGAAATGATCCGCTGAACCGGGGAACTTGGCAAACGCCAAGTGGATTTGATCGGAACGTGCGCGGCTGCCCCTATCCCGCCGCGATCCCGTGACATAAAGTGCCGGCTGTATCCGATGACGGGGATCGCTCCATTTCTATCCAACGTTCCTGCGTCGCGACCGTGTCCGAGACGGGCCGGGTCGAGACGACTCGCGAGCGCGCCTTGCGCTGGCGGAAAATCGCTGCCGCCTACGGTGAGCCGAGCCTGCGCCGCAGCTTCCTGCAGCTGCTGACGACAGCGGTGCCGTTCGCCGCGCTGTGGGCGGCGATGAGCCTCACGGTCGGCCATGCCTACTGGGCGACGCTGTTGCTGGCGCCGGTTGCGGCGGCGTTCCTGATGCGGCTGTTCATGATCCAGCACGATTGCGGGCACCGGTCGTTCTTCCGGTCGAAGCGTCTCAACGACCTGCTGGGGAGCGCAATCGGGGTGCTGACGCTGACCCCGCACGGGTACTGGCGCACCGCCCACAACATTCACCACGCCACGTCCGGCAACCTCGAGAAGCGCGGCATCGGCGACCTCACCGTGCTGACGGTCCGCGAATACCTCGCGCTGCCGAAGTGGCGGCGGCTGGCCTACCGGATCTATCGCCATCCGGCGGTGCTGCTGGTGGTCGGCCCGCTCTACGTGTTCGTGCTGAAGTACCGCCTGCCGCTGGACCTGCTGCGCAAGCACCGCGACATGATCCCCGGCGTGCTGGCCACCAACGGCGCGATCACGGTCCTGGCGGTCGGCATGGGGCTGTGGATCGGGTTCGCCGAGGTGGCGATGGTTCACGCCCCGATCATCCTGCTGTCGTCGGCGGCCGGGGTCTGGCTGTTCTACGTGCAGCACCAGTTCGAGACGACCTACTGGCGATCCGGCGGCTCCTGGGACTTCCACGAGGCGGCGGTGCACGGCAGCTCCTACTACGACCTGCCGCAGCCGCTGCGCTGGCTGACCGCGGACATCGGCATCCATCACATCCACCATCTGTCGAGCCGGATCCCGAATTACCGCCTGGCGGAGTGCCTGCGCGACCACCCGGAGATGAAGGACGTCACCCGCCTGACCCTGTGGGGCAGCATCCGGTGCCTCCGGCTCGCCCTCTGGGACGAGGAGACCGGGCGCCTGGTCGGGTTCCGGGCGCTGCAGGGTCAGGTCCCGGAACCCGCATGACGGAGCGCTGCGACGGCGGGGTTCTGGTATCATGCCACCCCGTCGTCGACCGTCAGTGAGGACCGCATGTGCCGCTGGCTCGCCTACCTCGGTGCCCCCCGCTATCTCGAGACCATGGTGACGGAGCCGGCCAACTCGCTGGTCCGCCAGTCGCTGCACGCCCAGCGCGGCACGGTGCCGACCAACGGCGACGGCTTCGGCCTCGGCTGGTACGGCGACCGCGACGTGCCGGGCGTCTACCGCGAGACCCTGCCGGCCTGGAACGACCGCAACCTGCGTTCGCTGTGCCATCAGATCCAGTCGCCGCTGTTCTTCGCGCATGTCCGGGCCTCGACCGGCACGGCGACCACCCGCGCCAACTGCCATCCGTTCGTGGTCGGCCGCTGGCTGTTCATGCACAACGGCAAGATCGGCAACTACGAGCGGGTGCGCCGCCGGCTCGAGATGGACATCGAGGACTCCTGCTACGGGTTCCGCGAGGGCACGAGCGACAGCGAGCTGTTCTTCCTGCTGCTGTTCGCCGACGGGCTCGGCAACGGCGTCGGGATCGGCGAGGCGCTGGCCCGGACCACCCGGCGGGTGCTGGACGCCATGGAGGCGGCAGACGCCACCGAGCCGCTGCGGCTGACTGCCGCTCTGACCGACGGGCGGCGGATCGCCGCAGTGCGCTACGCCAGCGACGACCAGCCGCCGAGCCTGTACTGGGCGCGTTCCGGCGACCACACGATCATCGTGTCGGAACCGCTGGAGGCCGACGGCGCCGAGACCTGGGAGGAGGTGCCGAACGGCGGCCTGCTGCTGGCCGAGGGCGACGCGGTCGAGCTGCGGACGTTCGCGGCCTGAATACCCCCGCGCCTGTCGATTCTGCCGGGAAATTCAACCTCGACGGGCCGATCCGGGCGATGCTACCGTCCTCGGGCTCAGCGCGCGTCTGACCGGGGTAGGGGGAAGCGTCCGATGGCAGCCTTGGATTGGTACCGGCCATGAAGCTCGTCCGCCCTAACCCTGAGCAGCTCAATACTATTGTCCAGGCCCTGTACGCGGTCGCTTCGGCCGCCGGTACCGTGGCGCCGATCCCGGTCGAGATCCGCAGCATCGAGGCGATCCAGCGTCACATGCTGCAGCAGGACGCGCCGGTCGCGGCGGCCGGCGGGCCGCTTCCGGACAATCTGGAAAGCGCCCTGGACACGCCAGAGTTGCGGCGACTGACCGTGCGGCTGCTGATGATGCTGTCGGTGATCGACCGCCGGGTGCGCCCGGAGAAGGTGGCGGTGGTCGAGCAGGCGGCCCGCCGGCTCGGCATCGAGGATCGCGGCCTGGGGATTCTGCGCCGCGCCGCCCGCGGCCAGAACAAGCGGATCGCGCTGACCCTGATGAAGACCTTCGTCGACTGGTGGTCGCCGTCGGGCAAGGCCGGGCTGCGCGATTGGGGCCGCTTCCTGTGGTGGATGCTGCCGCAGCTCCACGGCGCCGGGACCGCCCGCAAGAACCGCGAGATGCTGGCCCGCTACCAGGGCCTGGCAAAGCTGCCGGAAGGCACCTTCGGCCACACCCTGTACCGGTTCTACGCCGATCACGAGATCGCCCTGCCGGGCGCCCCGAAGAGCGTCCCGTGGATCATGCACGAGGTCTACCACGTGATCTCCGAGTACGGGGTGGCGCTGGAGGCCGAGCTGCTCCTGACCGCCTTCGTCGGCGGCACCCAGGAGGAGACCTGCATGGACCAGATCCTGTTCGGGCTGCTGTCCTATCAGGCCGGCCGGCAGATCGTCGGCGGCGTGATCTCCGAGGGGCTGCTGGATCCCGAGGACTATTTCCGGGCGATGGCGCGCGGCGCCCGTATCCAGGTCGACCTGGTGCATGGCTGGGACTTCTGGGCGGTGGCGGAGGTCGACATGGCGGAGCTGCGGGCCCGCTACAACCTGCCGCCGATCTCGGAGCGCGAGCGCCGGAAGGTCGGCGGCTACAACGGGCTGCTGACCGGGTCCGGCCATTCCACGCCGGCCGATGCCACGCCCGGGCCGTTCGCGCCCGGTCCGCTCGATTCCGGCCCGTTGGAACCGGCGGCGGCGTAGAGCGATGGCGGCACAGGTCCAGGACGACGGCGCCACGCTTTCGACCGGCATCGTGTGGAGCGACGCCGAGTTCAAGCGGCGGCTGCTGAGCGGCCCGAAGCCGGCGCTGCGCGAGCTCGGGATCGCCGTGCCGGACGAGGTCTCGGTGCGACTGGTGACCAGCAAGGGCGCGCCCGGCGACGTGGACGATCACTCGCTGATGCAGTTCGTGCTCGAGCGCGGCGACGATTTCGCGCACTTCTTCCTGCCGTCGCCCCGCAGCCCGTGCGCCCAGCAGGCGGTGTACGGCCGGATCCTCACCAAGCGGCTCGGCGACCCGCTGCTCGACCGGTCGATCCGCGCCGATGCCGAGGCGGCGCTGCGCAAGCTGGACGGGACGGCATGAAGCTTCTGGACCTGACGCCGGAGCAGAGGGCCGCCGTGGTCGCGGCCGCCTGGGCGGTGGCGTCGGCCGGCGGCCGGCTGCAGCCCGAGCCCATCGAGGTCGAGTGCATCGAGGCCCTGCAGCGTCACATGCTGATGCAGGACCCGCCGATCTCCGGGGTCGGCGAGGGGGCCGGCGGACCGCTGCCGGACGATCTGGCCGAGCGCGTGGCCGACCCGGACCTGCGGCGGCAGACGGTACGCCAGCTCGCCATCCTGGCCACGGTCGACGGCGGGGTGCTGCCCGAGAAGGTGGCGGTGGTCGAGGAGGCGGCCCGGCGGCTCGGCGTCGACGAGTTCGGCCTGCTGGTGCTGAGCCGGATCGCCCGCGGCCAGTACAGGCGCAACGGCTTCGGGCTGATGAAGCGGATCGTCGCGCACTACTGGTCGCCGACCGGCAAGGCCCGGCTGCGCGACTGGGTGAGCATGGTCTGGACGGCGATGCCCTGGCTGCCGGGGCTGCGGTCGTATCTCGAGCTGGATGCGGTGCTGGCGCGCTACCGGTCGCTGGCGGCACTGCCGGACAGCACGCTCGGGCACGCCGTGCACCGCTACTACGCCCGCAACGGATTCCCGGTGCCGGGCGAGCCCAAGAGCATTCCCGAGGGCTGGGCACGCCACGAGGTCTACCACGTGATCAGCAGCTACGGCATCACCCTGCAGGGCGAGCTGCTGCTGGCCGCGTTCATCGCCGGCAACACCGAGGAGCTGGCGCTCGACCTGGTGCTGCCGGCCCTGGTGCAGCTACATGCCGGCAAGACCTTCGTGCCGGGGCCGACCGCGTCGGGGCTGCTGAAGCCGGACGAGTTCTTCCGCGCCATGGCGCGCGGGGCGGCCATGCAGGTCGACCTGCTGGACGGCTGGACGTTGTGGGACGATGCCGGCGAGGACCTGGGCGTGCTGCGCGAACGCTACGGCCTGCCGGCGCTGTCGGCCGAGGAGACGGCGTCGCTGGCGACCGCGAAGGCGCTGCTGGCCTGACCGGCCTGATTGGGGGAAATGCGGCATGCGGATCATTCACCCCGACGACCGGCAGACGGCGGCGATCGTGCAGGCCATGCATGCCGTCGCCACCGCCGAGGGCGGCATCGAGCTGCTGCCGGTCGAGCGCGACAGCATCGCGGCGATCCAGTGCCACCTGCTGCACCGCGACCCGCCGCTCGAGCCGGCCGGCCGGGCGCTGCCGTCCGACCTGGCGACGGTGCTCGACGATCCGGTGATGCGGCGCGAGACCGTGCGGATCCTCGCCATGCTGCCGGTGATCGACAAGCGGGTGATGCCGGCCAAGGTCCGCGTCGTCGAGGACGCGGCCGAGCGGCTCGGCGTCGAGGACCAGGGGCTGGCGATCCTGCGGCAGGCGGTGAAGGGGCAGTACCGGCGGCTCGCCTTCGGGCTGATGATGCGGTCGGTGGCGCACTACTGGTCGCCGACCGGCAAGGCCCGGCTGCGCGACTGGCTCGACATGCTGCGGATCGGCATGCCGACGATCCCCGGGCTGTACGGGTTCCTGACCGACAAGAGCCTGCTGGCGCGCTACGAGGGCCTGGGCGAGCGGCCGCACGACACCCTCGGCTACAGCATCTGGCGGTTCTACAAGGACCGCGGCTTCCCGATCCCGGGCGAGCCGAAGAGCTTCCCCGAGGGCTGGTCGAAGCACGAGGCCTACCACGTCATCAGCGAGTACGAGACCAGCCTGCAGGGCGAAATGCTGAACGCCGCGTTCAGCGGCGGCAACACCGAGATCCTGTGCATGGACCTGCTGCTGCTGACCCTGCTGCAGTTCCAGGCCGGCATCCAGGTGATGCCGGGGCCGTGCCTGTCCGACGAGCTGCGCCCCGACGCGTTCTTCCGCGCGGTCGCCCGCGGCATGGCGACCGACGTCGACCTGCTGGACGGCTGGGATCTGTGGACCGTGGTCGACCTGCCGCTCGACGAGCTGCGCCGCCGCTACCGCGTGCCGCCGCTCAGCCCCGAGGAGCGGCGCTGGCTGGCCGACAACAAGGCGCTGCTGGCATGAGGCGGGCCGGCGGTGGTCGAGGCGGCGGACGGTGGCGAAACCGGCCGGTTTGCGCTACACAGGCAGCGACGTCCTCGTAGCTCAGCAGGATAGAGCACCAGATTCCTAATCTGGGGGTCGCAGGTTCGAATCCTGCCGGGGACGCCACTTCTCCATACGCGCCAAAAGCATCCGACACCTCGCGCCTCGGCACCGTCGTCGTGCCGCGTCCGACGGTTGCGTCAGCCCCCTTCCGCCTCCGCATAATGCGGACCAGCCTCGGTCGTTTGCGGACCGGGCGACAAACGGGGGAGACCGAGCCATGGCGCATGTCCTGGTGACCGGGGCGGCCGGGTTCATCGGTGCGGCGGTGACGGCGGCGCTGGCGGCGCGCGGCGACCGGGTGACCGGGATCGACGTCGCGGTCGGGCCGGCGCTGGCCCGGCTGGCCGAGGCCCGCGACGGGGTCACGGCGCACGCCTGCGAGATCACCGAGTGGGCGGCGCTGGCCGAGTTGATGCGCCGCGACCCGCCGGACTCGATCGTGCACTGCGCGGCGATCGTCGGGGTGCCGGCCTCGGTGCTGTCGCCGCACCGCACCTTCGACGTCAACGTCGGCGGCTCGCTCACCCTGTTCGAGGCGGCCCGGCTGTTCGGCGTGCGCCGCATCGTGCACATCAGCTCGGAAGAGACCTACGGCGCGTTCCAGGCCGAGTGCATCGACGAGAGCCACCCGCAGAACCCGGTGCTGGCCTACGGCATCTCCAAGCTGGCGGTCGAGCATCTCGGGCGCACCTTCGCCACCCTGTACGGGCTCGAGGTGATCCACCTGCGGACCTGCTGGGTGTACGGCCCCGGCCTGCCACGGCCGCGGGTGCCCAAGACCTTCGTCGACGCCGCCGTCGCCGGCCGGCCGTTCCACCTGCCCTGGGGGGCGGCGATGAAGGTCGACCACACCTACATCGACGACCTGGTCGCCGGCGTGCTCGGCGCCCTCGACTGCGCCAGGCACCCCTACGACGCCTACAACCTCGGCAGCGGAAAGGCGCCGGCCCTGGCGGAGATCGTCGAGATCATCCGCGAGCTGGTACCGGGGGCCGACATCTCGGCCGGCGACGGCGAGTTCGAGCACAGCCTGCCGGGGGCGTCGGTGCCGGCGGTCCGCAAGGGCGCGCTGAACGTCGGGCGGGCGCACGCCGCGTTCGGCTACTCCCCGCGCTTCGACATCCGGGCCGGGCTGGCGGCCTATATCGAGGCGGTGCGCGCCGGCGGCAGTTGATCGGGGGCCTACCGCAGCAGCTTGAGCGAGCCGGTCAGCGACCGCACCCAGCGCGCCGGCCCGGCCAGGCCGATGCCGTCGACCGGCTCGGCCAGCAGGTCGCGGTCCGGGAACTGCCGGCGGTACTCCTCGAACACGTGCAGGCTGCGGCCGTAGCGCAGGAACGCCACCACCGTCGCACCCTCCGGGGCCGGCAGGGCGCGGGCCAGCAGCGCCGCCATCGCCGGGCCGTCGGCCTGCAGGATCGGGATCGGCCGGTTGGAGCTGCTGGCGACCGTGCGGCCCTGACTGTCGGTCAGCGGCACCGCCCCGAGCGAGGCGTCGGCGGCGCCGATGCCGACGCCGACCACGGCGACGGTGTTGGCGACCTGCCCGAGCGCCAGGGTCGGGTCGACGATGACGGCGACCCTGACGTCGGGGGAAGGCTGCGTGGCGGGAACTTCGGCAAGTGCGGACATCGTCTGCTCCATCGTTCGGGGCGGTCACGATGTCCCGCGCGGCCGGGAATGTCGTTTCGAAGTCTCCCGCGATCGGGCTTCAGGAGGTAGGATCTCCTCGGATCGATCGCTCTGAAGAAAAGGTCTACCGAAATGCCCGACGCCGCCGACCGCCGCATCCTCGAAGCCTTGCAGGCCGACGGCCGCCTGACCAACGTCGAGCTGGCCGAGCGGGTGGCCATGTCGACCTCGCCGTGCTGGCGGCGGGTCCGGCAGCTCGAGGCATCGGGGATCATCAAGGGCTACCGGGCCGAGCTCGACCGCCGCAGGCTCGGGCTCGGCGTGCTCGCCTTCATCAGCGTGCAGATCGACAGCCATTCCGACGCCGACGCCCTGCGCTTCGAGGAGCAGGTCGCCCGCCTGCCGGAGGTGATCGCCTGCTACAGCGTCTCCGGCGAGGCCGACTTCCTGCTGCAGGTGGTGGCGCCCGACCTCGACACCTATGCCGACTTCGCCATGACCGTGATCCGCCGGCTGCCCGGCATCAAGGCGATGCACACCAGCTTCGTGCTGAAGGAGATCAAGGAGCCTGGGCCGTTGCCGGTCCCGGTCTAGCCCCCGGTTCCGTCCTAACCCTTGGCTTCGGCCTGCTGCTTGCGCCGCATGTAGTGGCGGTGCGCCTTGGCGCGGTTGCCGCACTGGCTCATCGCGCACCAGCGCCGGTTGGCGCTCTTGCTGTCGTCCAGGAACAGCCAGCGGCACTGCGGATTGGCGCATTGCCGGACGCGGCCGAGCCGGGTCCCGGTCAGCAGGTCGCCGGCCGACCAGAAGATCGGCGCCAGGATGGTCTCCAGCGCCTGCGGCGAGGCGATGTGCCAGGCGAAGCTGCCGTCGCGGGCGGCCAGCCGGCTGCGCGCCGGGGCCCGGGCCAGGGCGACGTTCAGGGCCTCCAGGTCGGTCTCCGCCGGTCCGGCGCCGGCCGCCAGTGCGGCGAACACCCCGTAGATCGCCTCGCGCTCCCGGACCGTGCGCTCGAACGCCCGGGCGGCACCCTCCGGATCCTCCTCCCAGCGCCGCCGCAAGGCCGCGGTCAGCACCGGGTCGGCACCCGTCGACTCCGCCCAGTCGATCAGGTCGGCCGGCGCGTTCAGCGTCTCGGTGACCGGGTCGCTGCCGCGCCAGAACCGGGTGTTCGCGAAGTCGAGGCAGAGATCGTCGCGCGGGGCCGGGACCACGATTCCCGGCGGCGCAAGCGGCGGTGGGAGACTCATCCGTCGAAAATACTAACCGTCATACCGGTTGACAAGGACCGTGGGGTTTGGCGATATAACCAGCATGATAGTTAGTCATTTGCGGATGGCTCCGGAACGAGCCGCCGCCAGGGAGGAAGCCATGCTCGATCACGTCTCCATCGGGGTTCGCGACATCGCCGCCACGCGGCGGTTCTACGACGCCGCCTTCGCGCCGCTCGGCTACGGTCGGCTGAGCGACGGCGCCGACTCGCTCGGCTACGGCCGCGGCGGGGTCGGGTTCTGGATTTCGAAGAGCGAGCGGCCGGTGCCGGCGGACGGCGCTTCGGGGCTGCACTTCTGCTTCACCGCCGGCGACCGGGCGGCGGTCGACGCGTTCCACGCCGCGGCGGTGGCCGCCGGCGGGCGCGACAACGGCGCGCCGGGGCTGCGGCCGGACTACGGGGCGAACTACTACGCGGCCTTCGTGGTCGACCCGGACGGCTACCGGATCGAGGCGTATTGCGGCCAGCCCGGATAACGGGTGTCGGCGCGGCGGCCCGCCTCAGGGCCGGCCGCCGCGCCGCCGCATCAGCAGGACGGTGGTCACCAGCCCGACCGTGAAGGCGCCGGCGAGCACCGTGAAGCCGTCGTGGAACGCCAGCTCGTGCGCCTTCATGTCGAGCAGCCGCCCGACATAACCCATTGCCGCGCCGTGGCGGTCGGTCGCCGGCACGCCGATCCGTGCCAGCCGCTCCGACAGCATCGCCAGCAGCTCCGACAGCGGCACGTTGCCGGGGGTCTGGGTCGCGGTCAGCGCCTGCAGGTGCGACGCGATCCGGCCGTCGATGACGATGGCGAGCGCGTTCACCCCGATGGCGGCGCCGGTCATCCGGATGAAGTTCAGGGTGCCGGCGGCCGACGGGACCAGGTCGCGCGGCACCGACGACATCGCGCCGAGGTTCAGCGACGGGATCACCAGGCCGAGCCCGATCCGCCCGAACGCCACCAGGAAGGCGAGGGTCCAGAAGCCGGTGGCGATCTCGGCCTCGCGCAGCCACAGGCACGACACCGCGAACACGACCAGCCCGAACGAGATCGGCCAGATCGGCGCGACCGCGTGCGACAGGCGGCCGGCGATCGGGAACACCGCCATGGCGACCATCCCGCCCGGCAGCAGCATCAGCCCGGCCTTGGTGGCGGTGAAGCCCTGCACCGTCTGCACCATGACCGGGATCAGGAACAGCGTGCCGAACATGCCGGCGCCGAACACGAAGGCGACGATCGCCGAGGCGGTGTACTGCCAGACCGAAAACAGCCGGAGCTGGATCAGCGGCGCCGGATGGCTGGACTCGCGGTACAGGAAGCACACGAAGCACAGCGCCGAGCCGAACAGCATCAGGAAGCAGCGGTCGGCGCCCCAGCCGTTGCGCTGGCCCTCGGTGATGCCGTTCAGGAACAGCCCGATGGCGAGCGTGATCAGCGCGAAGCTGACGACGTTCAGGCCGGGCCGCCGGGCCGCCGGGTCGCGGGCCGGCAGATAGACCCAGGCGAGCGCCGCGGAGATCGCCATGATCGGCACAGGCGCGGTGAACACCCAGCGCCAGGCGACGGTGTCGACGATGATGCCGCCCAGGGTCGGGCCGATGGTCGGGCCGAGCACGATGCCCATGCCGAACCAGCCCATCGCGCGGCCGCGCTCCTCCGGCGGGTAGGCCAGGAACACCGTGCTCATGGCCAGTGGCTGGATGATGCCGGCGCACACCCCCTGGGCGACCCGGGCCAGCACCAGCCCGCCATAGGTCGGAGCGGTCTGCCCGATCACCCCCGCCACCATGAAGATCGCGACTGCGCCGAGGAACGAGGCCCGCGGCCCGAACCGGCCGACCACCCAGGCGTTCAGCAGCATCGAGACGGTCATCGCCGACAGGAAGCCGGTGGCCATCCAGTGCGCCTGGTCCTGGCCGATGCCGAACGCCCCCATGATGTCGGGGATCGCCACGTTCACCATGGTCGACGACATGATCATCGAGATCATCGCGATCATGGTGGTGATGGTGACGCCGAGCTTGCTGATCGCCGGCGGTTGGGCCGGGCGGGGGGCCGGCAGGGCGTCGGAGGAGACGCTCACCAGCAAGTCCTCAGAACGGCCAGAACCGGTCGTTCGGGGCGTCGATCGACACCTCGACCATCATGCCGGGCCGCAGACGGCCCTCGTGCTGCTGGACCGCGATCCGGACCTCGAGCCGCTGGGTGACCTTGGTGAAGGTGCCGGACTCGTTGAGCCGCGGCAGCAGCGCGTACTGGCTGTTGGCGGCCTGCCCGACGCGCTCGACGGTGCCCTCGAAACGCTCGCCGGGATAGGCGTCGACATTGATCGCGACGGTCTGGCCGGCGGCGATGCGGCCGACCTCGGTCTCGCGCACGTTGGCCTCGACCCAGATCGCCGCCGGATCGTGCATCGACATCAGGCGCTGGCCCTCCTCGACGCGCTCGCCGGGCGACGCGAAGGTGCGGCCGATCACGCCGTCGATCGGGCTGACGATGGTGTGCTGCTCGAGCTCGACGCGCAGCCGCTCGCGCCGCGCGGCGACCTCGGCCAGCTCGGCCTCCAGCCGTGAGCGCTCGGCCTGCTTGACCGCGACCTCGGCCAGCTCGGACCGGGCCTCGTCGAGGCTGGCCCGGGCGCTGGCGATCTCGGCCTCGGCGCGCGACAGCTCCTGGCGGGCCCGCAGGTAGTCGGTGTGGGCGCGGTCGAGCCGGGCCGAGGACATGGCTCCGGTAGCGGCCAGCGACCGGGCGCGCTCGTAGTCGGCCTTGGCGAAGTTCAGCTCGTGCTCGTACAGCTCGCGGCCGGCGGTCATTTCCTGCAGCCCGGCCCGGGCGCGGGCGATCCGGCTCTCCGCGCGCTCGCGGATCATCGCGACCTCGGCGTCCAGCCGGCCGATCTCGGCCAGCAGCGTCGCCTGCGCCGCGTCGGTCTCCTCCAGCCGCAGCGACGCCTCGCGGGAGTCGAGCCGGAGCAGGACCTGGCCCTTGGCCACTCGGTCGCCGTCGTTGACCGGCCGCTCGGTGACCCGCCCGGACACCTCGCTGGCGACCGCAATCAGGTCGGCCTTGATGCGGGCGTCGGTCTCGTGGACGTAGCGGATGGCGGAATGGCCCCAGTAGGTGCCCACCGCCGCCATCGCCCCCAGGACCAGCACGAACAGCGACAGGCGCACCCAGAACGCGGTCGTCCGCCGCCGCTGGCGCACGATGCCCGGTGCGCCCTGCTCGGTGACGGGCGCGGTCTCCCCTGGTTTCGGTGATAGTTCGTTCATGACTGAGCGTTTCCGACGCTCAGTGTTCTTCAATTCATGCGCCAAAGCAAACCAATGAACGAGCGTTCAGGGTTCACCGGCCGCCGGCCAGGTTGTCCAGGATCGGACAGTCCGGCCGGTGATCGCCGTGGCAGGCGTCGATCAGGCGGTCGAGCTCGTCGCGCAGGCTGAGCAGCTCCGCGACCTTGTGCTCGATCGCCTCGCGGTGCTGCTGGGCGATCGCCTTGACCTCGCCGCTGGAGCGGCCCGGATCGCGGTACAGGGACAGCAGGATCCGGCAGTCGTCGATCGAGAACCCGAGCGAGCGGGCGCGTTTCAGGAACCGCAGGCGGTGCACGTCGCTCTGCCGGTAGGACCGGTAGCCGTTGCCGCGACGCTCCGGCACCACCAGGCCGATCTCCTCGTAGTAGCGCAGGGTCTTGGCCGGCAGGCCGACTGCCTCGGCGGCTTCGCCGACGGTGACGGTGGCGGCGTCCTGCAGGGTGTCAGGCATCGGGCTTCCATCGGGTCAGGGTAAGGGCGTTGGTCACCACGCACACCGAGCTCAGCGCCATCGCCGCCCCGGCGATCGCCGGCGACAGCAGGCCGAAGGCGGCCAGCGGCAGGCCGATGACGTTGTAGACGAACGCCCAGAACAGGTTCTGGCGGATCTTCGCCCGGGTCCGGGTCGCGACCGCCAGCGCCGCCGGGACCAGCCGCGGATCGGCGTGCAGCAGGGCGACACCGGCGGTCGCGAGCGCCACGTCGGTGCCGGAGCCCATGGCGATGCCGAGATCGGCGGCGGCCAGGGCGGGCGCGTCGTTGATGCCGTCGCCGACCATGGCGACGACCTTGCCGGCGGCCCGCAGGCGCTCGACCTCGGCGGCCTTGTCCTCCGGCCGCACCGGGGCCAGAACCCGGTCGACGTCGACCTCGCGGGCGACCGCCTCGGCCACCGTCCGGGCGTCGCCCGACAGCAGCAGGGTCTCGATGCCGCGACGCCGCAGGCGGGCGACCGCTTCGGCGGCCCCGGGCCGCACCGTGTCGGCGACCGCGACCAGGCCGACGGTCCGGCCGTCGACCGCCACCCGCACGGTGGTGCGGCCCTCGGCCTCCAGCGCGGCGACGCGGGCGACACCGTCGTCGGCGATGCCCTCGGCGCTCAGCAACGCCGCGTTGCCGATGACGACGCGGGTCCCTTCGACGGTGGCGACGAGCCCGGCGCCGGTCCGGCTCGCGAAGTCGGCGGCGGCGGGAAGGGAAAGGCCGCGGTCGCGGGCCGCCTGGACCATGGCGGAAGCGATCGGGTGCTCGCTGAGCGCCTGGGCGGCGGCGGCGACCCGCAGCACGGCGCCGGCGTCCCAGCCTTCCGCGGTCGGCTCCACCGCCACCACCTTGGGGCGGCCCTCGGTCAGGGTGCCGGTCTTGTCGAAGATCACCACGTCGACCGCGTGCGAGCGTTCCAGGGCGGCCACGTCCTTGACCAGCACCCCGGCCCGCGCTGCGGTTCCGGTGCCGGCGACGATCGCTGCCGGGGTGGCGAGGCCGAGGGCGCATGGGCAGGCGATCACCAGCACGGAGACCGCCGCGATCAGCGCGGTCTCCAGCGAGGCACCGGCGACGAGCCAGCCGCCGAGGGTGACGACGGCGAGCGCCAGCACCACCGGCACGAACACCGCTGCGATCCGGTCCACCAGGCGCTGGATCGGCGCCTTGCCGGCCTGGGCCTGTTCGACCAGCCGGGCGATCCGCGCCAGGGCGGTGTCGGCGCCGATCGCGGTGGCCCGGACCCGCAGGTGGCCGGTGCCGTTGATCGAGCCGGCGATCACCGGGTCGCCGACGGAACGGTCGACCGGAACGCTCTCGCCGGTGACCAGGGACTCGTCGACCGCGCTGTCGCCCTCGATCACCTCGCCGTCGACCGGCACCCGCTCGCCCGGCCGGACGCGCACCACGTCCGCGACCCGGACCTCGGCGACCGGACGTTCGACGGCGTCGCCGTCGCGCTCGATCCGCGCGGTCTCCGGCCGCAGGGCCATCAGCGCGCGGACCGCCCGCGTCGTGCCGCGTTTGGCCCGGGCTTCCAGGCGCTTGCCGAGCATCACCAGGGCGATGACCGCGGCCGAGGCCTCGAAGTACAGGTGGCCGCTGCCGGACGCCATGACGTACAGCGAGTATCCGAAGGCGGCCGTCGTGCCGAGCGCCACCAGCACGTCCATGTCGGCGGCCCCGGCCCGCAAGGCCTTGAAGGAGCCGGAGTAGAACCGGGCGCCGGCGACGACCTGCACCGGCGTGGCGAGCGCAAGCTGCAGCCAGGCCGGCAGGTGCCAGCCGAGGCCCAGCGCCATCGCCACCATCTGCACGACGAACGGCAGGGTCAGGGCGATCGCGCCGGCCAGGATGGCGTCGTCGAGGTCGAAGCGGGCGCCGTCCTCCGGCTCGGCCTCGGCCTCGCCGCCCCGGACCGTGGCCCGGTAGCCGGCGTCGGCGACCGCCGCCACCAGGGTGTCGACGCCGACCGGTGCCGCCAGCTTGAGGGCGGCGGTGTCGGTCGCCGGGTTCACGTCGGCCTCGATCACGCCCGGGACCGCCTTGAGGGCCGTGGTCACGCGGCGGGCGCAGCCGGCGCAGGTCATGCCCTCCACGTCGAGCACCAGGTCGGTCGTCGGCACCTTGAAGCCGGTCGCCGATACAACCCCGGCGAGTGCCGCCGGGTCGGTCCGGGCCGGATCGTAGGCGATCTCCGCGCTCTCGCTCGCGAGGTTGACGCTGGCGGTGACCACGCCGTCGGCGGCGCCGAGCGCGCGGTCCAGCCGGCCGGCACAGCCGGCGCAACGCATGCCCTGGACAGGCAAACGGATCGAGACAGTCGGGGTATGCTCGGAGCGCGTGAGCGGCTCGGCCTGTACTGCAGACATCGGAATCTCCATCGTTCACCGCAGATATCGGGCTTCCAGTCACTGGAAGGTCAAGAGCCTCGCGTGCGACGTGCGTCGATTCATCCTCCGTTAACCCTTGTCGGGTGATAAGAACGGGTGGTGGTCGAGGAAGGGCGACGGGAACAGATGGGACCGATATGACGATCGTGACCGCCGAGTCGCAGCAGCAGAAGCAGGACGACCTCGATCCGGTCGACCGGGATTCTCTGCATACCCTTCCGCTGAAGATCGTGCCCCTGCGCCTGGCGGCGTTGGCCCGGGCGCGCATGATCAAGACCTCGCGCCTGGAATCCGAGATCGAGCTGTTCCGCGACGCCGGGGTCGGGCTGATCGCGATCAAGGCGCTGCCGGACTTCATCCAGGCCGATCCCGAGGACGTCGAGGCGGACCTCGAGATCCTGCACAGGCTGGGCGACCTCAACAGCTTCGACGTGTTCTCGCTGCGCAACTCGCTGCGCGATCTCAAGATCGACGTCCGGTCGGCCTCCGACCTTCAGCTCTCCGGGACGATGGAGGAGCGGCTGACGGAGTACATGAAGTCGTTCACACGGCCGCTCGTGGTGAACGTGTTCGGCGCCACCAACGACAACATCCAGAACTCCGGCCAGATCATCCACATGTTCACCAACATCGACCGCGAGGTCGCGTTGAAGAACATGAAGAAGATCGCCCAGATGATGGGCATCACCATCGCCGACATCCCGGACTTCCTCGAGAAGTACGGCGACATCTACCTGTCGCTGTCGTACTTCCGGCGCTGCCTGGACGAGATCGTCCCGAAGTTCGACCAGTTCGCCGAATGGATGGAGGACGTGAAGACCACCATCCTGCGCGAGAACCGGCAGCTCATGGACAAGTGCACGTTCGTGAACGACGGCCTCAACGAGGTGCTGAGCTCGGTGACCGGCCGGTTCGAGTCGTTCGACCGGAACTCCCAGACCTTCTGGGAGAACATCTCGATGGACAGCTTCCAGGCGCTGCACCGCCTGATCATCGCCCACCACGAGACCATCGGCGGCGTGCTGTGCGGCCTGACGGTCAAGCTGAACTCGTGGGAGCAGAAGTTCCCGAACCATGCCGGCAGCCCGCAGAAGCGGGCCGACTTCATCCTGGCGGAGATGGCGCCGGGTCTCGACCGGCTGATCCGTCTCGAGCGGTCCGCCCCGTCGACCACCATGTGACGAGGGGCAGCGCCTACCGGCTCCCGTCCCGACGACGTTCCCGAAAGTCCACCACGTTCGGCCCGTGCCGGTCGCTGCCGGCGAGCAGCGCGCCGACCACGAATCCCGCAGCGTGCGCCAGGAAGGCGACCGGCTCGCCCTGCTCGAACGCGATGCCGGCGACCTGAGCCACCAACCAGACCGCGACCAACGGCAGGATCGGCACCTCGACCCGGCGCAGGCGGAAGCCGCGCCGCGGGACCTTGAGCCTGACCCGGCCGTGCGGGTCGCGCCGGGCCACCGCGCCGATCAGTCCGGCGACCGAGGCGCTGGCGCCGAGGATCGGGATGGTCGAGGTCGGGGTCGTGGCCGCCTCGACGGCTAGAGCAGTTTCTCAGCTGACGGAATCGTAGGGGATTCCCGCTGGGGTAGGTTTGTGATTCAAGATACGGGCTGGTGAAGGAGGCCAGCCTGTATGACGCGACCTCTTTCGATGGATATCCGCAGC
>Ga0209475_10001502_pt1 | contig 29203 bp, 28 predicted proteins | sample tdDd471_FD_187128 | JGI IMG/M metagenome (GOLD analysis project Ga0209475, IMG submission 187128) | Marine sediment microbial communities from the Atlantic coast under amendment with organic carbon and nitrate - tdDd47.1 (SPAdes)... | ecosystem: Environmental > Aquatic > Marine > Coastal >... | reverse complement strand
ATGTTTGGACGGCTCAAAGACTTCCGGCGGATTGCAACACGATATGACAAAAACGCGAACAACTTCCTTGCGGCACTCTGCATCGCAGCGTTAATCTGTTACTGGATTTGAATGAGTCTGGACCCTAAGCAAACGGCTGATGGAACTTCATGATGGAACGTTAGCCATAGACAGCGAGCCAAGCAAAGGAACCGCCGTTCACCTCACTTTTCCTGCTTCTCGCTTAACCGCCTAACGCCTTTTACAATCGGGCAAAGCCGTCGACTCTCCCAAGACAAAATTTTTACTTAGATCAATTGTTCGATATGCAAACATTTATTTAAAACAAAGAAATCCAAACGATTTCTTCTTGACGCCTTTTCATCCCTTGCCCATACTCAAAATAGGTATTTCGGTACCGGTTTGCGAATTCCTTGTATTCAAAGGGAACGCAGAGGGAGAAGATAAGCTGCAAAAAACATCCGGCAACAGGGTGAAGCGGCAAACGGCAAAAGCCGGAAATCGGGAGGATATCTAAAGACATGCGGGACAATACCGTATCCATCGATACGTCGCAGAAACCAACGGCGATCACCTATGCCGACCAGTTCAATGTGGCCGTTCCCTTCATCGACCGTCATCTGGACGAAGGGCGCGCCGACAAGGTCGTCATCAGAATGACGACTGGCGAGGAAGTCACCTACGGACAACTTGCCGAAAATGTCAATCGGGCGGGTAACGCCCTGAAAAGCCTCGGCCTCTCCAAAGGTGATCGAGTGCTTATGATGGTCATGGACTGTCCCGAGTTCTATTACACCTTCTGGGGAGCGATCAAAGCCGGGTTTGTTCCAGTGCCGCTCAACACCCTGCTCGTCGCTAAAGACTACAAGTTCATGATTGAGGACTCGGGCTGCGAAGTTTGTATCTATTCGAAAGTCTTTGCCGAACAGGTCGAGCCCGCGCTGAAAGAAGCCAGCCGCAAGCCGAAAGCGGTCTTTTGCGTCGATGACGGCGAGACATCCTTCCAGGCGAAAATCGCCGAAAGCGAAGCCTCCTTGGACCCCGCACCGGCCACAGCCACCGACGACTGTTTCTGGCTCTATTCGTCCGGCACAACCGGCACGCCGAAAGGAACGGTCCACTGCCACCGAGACATGGTGGTGACCAGCCAACACTACGGAATCGACACACTCGGCGTCACGGAAGACGATGTTTGTTTTTCTGCCGCCAAGCTGTTCTTCGCCTATGGGCTGGGCAACGCCATGACTTTCCCGCTGTGGAGCGGCGCCACGGCTATCCTGTTTCCAGCCCGTCCCATGCCGGACAATACTCTAGACATTATCGCCAAGCATAAACCGACTTTATACTTCGGCGTTCCGACACTGTACGCAGGACAACTACAGTACATGAAGAACAATTCTTTCGACATGTCTTCAGTCCGTTACTGCGTTTCGGCTGGCGAGGCCCTGCCCGCAGATATTTTCAAGCGCTGGAAAGAAAAAACCGGAACGACCATCCTCGACGGGATCGGCTCCACCGAAGCGCTTCACATCTTCATTTCCAACACTGCCCAAGATAGCAAGGCAGGCACTTCGGGCCATATCGTTCCCGGATACGAAGCCAAAATTATCGACGAGAAGGATCAACCGGTTCCCGACGGGGAGTCCGGGCGGCTGTTTATCAAAGGACATTCGACGGCTAAATACTACTGGAACAATCCGGAGAAAACAGCCTCGACCATGGTTGGGGAATGGCTTTCGACAGGCGACACCTACATTCGCGACGAGGAAGGCTATTTCGTCTACTGCGGTCGCGACGACGACATGCTGAAAGTGGGTGGCATCTGGTGTTCTCCCTTCGAAATCGAAGCCAAGCTGATCGAACACCCTAAGGTTCTGGAGGCCGCTATTGTCGGTCGCGCCGACGACAAAGACCTGATCAAACCGGAGGCTTGGGTCGTCTTGGCTGAGGGCGTCGAGGTAACCGACGACCTGGAGGCCGACTTGATCGCACACTGTAAATCGGGTCTGGCCAAGTACAAATTTCCCCGCTGGTTCAATTTTGTCGAAGAACTGCCGAAAACGGCGACCGGCAAAATTCAGCGGTTCAGATTGCGCCACTAAATGACGCTTAGGGAAACGTTCGGCATAACGCAAAACTAGCCAACAGCCGCCGTTTCCCCTAAAGTTTTCGTAGCTGTAAAAGTCCTTCCCAATCAACGGGATCGGTCTTTTGCTCAGGGAGACGGAAACGTCCGCACAAGCGGGCATTAACGGACATCACGTCCAGGGAGGTAAACTTAATATGACTAAAAAGACCAACTCAGGCTCCTCACGTCGCGAGTTCCTTGGCGGCGTTGCCGCCACCGCCGGCCTCGCCGCCGCGTCGAGCTTTGTACCGACTTCATTCGCCATTGCAGGCAAAGCCCCGGTCAAGGTCGGCATTCTGCTGCCCTATTCCGGCACTTACGCCATGCTCGGCAACTCGATCACCAACGCCATGAAAATGCGCATTGAGCAGGCTGGCGGCATGCTCGGCGGACGCCCCGTCGAATATGTAGCGATCGATTCCGAAATGTCGGTGCCGAAAGCCCCGGTCAATACGAAGAAGTTGATCGGTAAAGAAAAAGTCGACTTTGTGGTCGGCCCGGTACACTCCGGCATCGCCGCCGCGATGGCAAAAATCATGGGGCCGCGCAAAGCGCCGATCATGATCGTGCCGAATGCAGGCTCCAACGCCGTAACCGGTCCGCTCTGCGCCCCCAACATTTTCCGCACTTCGTTTAGCAACTGGCAGCCGGCCTACCCAGGCGGCAAGTTGATGGCGGAAGACGGCCACAAAAAATGCGTGACCATCGCCTGGAAATATGGCGCGGGCATCCAGATGATGGCTGCTGGCAAAGAAGCTTTCGAAGAAAATGGTGGCAAGGTCATCAAAGACCTTCAGGTGCCTTTCCCGAAAGTCGAGTTCCAAGCCTATCTCTCCGAAATTGCGGCCTTGAAGCCCGATTGTGTTTTCGCCTTCTTCTCCGGCGGCGGCGCGGTCAAGTTCGTCAAAGAATATGCTGCAGCAGGCCTAAAAGACAGCATCCCCCTTTACGGTCCAGGCTTCCTGACCGAAGGCGTCTCGGCGGCTCAAGGCGCTGCGGCCGAAGGGATCAAGACCACGCTGCACTATTCAGCAGACCTCGACAACGCGGCCAACAAGGCTTTCCGCGCCGACTACGAGAAGGCCTATGGCAAGCCGCCCAACGTGTTCTCCGTTCAGGGCTTCGATACGGGCAGCCTGCTGCTCCAGGCAATGGCGGCGACCCAGGGCGACTCTGGCGCAACCCAGGACCTGATCAAGTCCATGGAAAACGCCGTCTTCCTCGATAGCCCGCGCGGCGAATGGAAGATGTCGAAAGCTCACAACCCAATTCAGAACATCTACCTGCGTGAAGTTCGCAGCGGAAAACAGAAACTGATGGGTATTGCGGCCAAGGCCTTGGAAGACAAGGCTATGGGCTGCAAGATGGCTTAACCTGCCTTTTGGGATCACCCCGGAGCTAAACGGCTCCGGGGTCTCCTTTAGCCAAAGAGAAAATAAATACACAATAAAAACAATACATTATAAAATTTTCGAGAAAAGCGCACACGACCGTGATGGACCTTACTACTTTTCTTATTCAAGCCCTCAATGGGGTCCAGTACGGCTTTTTGCTGTTCCTGGTGGCCAGCGGCCTGACCCTCATTTTCGGCATCATGGGCATTATCAATCTGGCCCATGGGGCTTTTTATATGCTCGGCGCCTATATCACCTATTGGCTAATCGGCTACACAGGCAACCTCGCCATCGCCATTATCCTCGGGCTGATTATCATGGTTGTGGTCGGCTACGCCATCGAGCGCCTCGCCATTTCATTTCTTTATAATCGGGATCACCTGCATCAGGTCCTTTTGACCTACGGGATGATTTTGATCCTCAACGAATTGCAGAAGATTTTCTGGGGCACCGATTTTTACAGCGTGCCGGTACCCGATATCCTCAAGGGCGGGATCGAGTTGACCGAAACCCAGTCCTACCCCATTTACCGGCTATTCATTTCCCTGGTCTGCATGATCGTCGCCGCCGGGCTCTACCTGCTGATCAGCAAAACCAAATTGGGCATGATGATCCGCGCCGGCGCGACTAACCGGGAAATGACCCAGGCGCTGGGCATCGACGTCAACCAGATTTTCGCCATCGTCTTCAGTCTCGGCGCCGCCCTTGCCGCCTTCTCCGGCATGGTTGGCTCGCCGGTCAGTTCGGTCTTTCCCGGCATGGGCGATAGCATTCTGATCATCTCGTTCGTCGTCGTGGTGATTGGCGGCATCGGCTCGGTCAAAGGGGCCTTCGTCGGCGCCATGATTATCGGACTGGCCGATACCTTCGGCACTGTCCTACTGCCCGAGTTCGCCTCCGTTGTTGTTTACGCTGTGATGGCGATGATTCTCTTGTGGCGGCCCCAGGGGCTGTTCGGGAAGGCCTAACCATGAGCAGAGATCTTTTCATTCGCGCCTTCACCCTGGTCTTTCTCGGCGTTATCGCCAGCGGCCCCTTCATGTTAGAGGCCTACTATAAAGAGCTGGTTATGCACATGATGGTTCTTGGCATCTTCGCCATGAGCCTCGACTTGCTGATCGGCTTTACCGGCCTCGTCAGTTTCGGCCACGCCGCTTTCTTCGGGCTGGCGGGCTATCTGCTAGCCATTGTGACGCCCGAAAGCGAACCGATTTCCATATTCATCTCACTGCCCTTCTGTCTTGGCGGCGCGGCCCTAGTGGCCTTGGTGATCGGCTGGTTTTCGGTACGCACCAGCGGCATCTATTTCATTATGATCACGCTGGCTTTCGCGCAGATGCTTTTCTACTACTTCAACGAAAACCAAGAGCTGGGCGGATCGGATGGCATCTTCATCTTCAATAAACCGTTGGTCGGTTGGGGCGACACCCAACTCCTCGATCTCAGCAATCCCAACTCGCTCTACTACCTGATCTTCTTCAGCCTGATCGTGTCCTATCTGGTTTTGCGGATGATCCTCAACGCACCGTTCGGCAAGGTGATCAAAGGCATCAAGGCCAACGAACACCGCACCCAGGCGCTTGGCTACAACACCCGACGCTACAAATTGGTCGCCTTCGTTATCGCCGGAACCCTGGCCGGTTTTGCCGGATACCTGGAAGCCGTCACCACCGGAATCGTCAGCCCCGGTCATTTGCACTGGCACCACAGCGGTGAAGTCATGATGCTGGTTATTCTCGGCGGAATGGGCACCCTTTTCGGCCCGGTTCTCGGGGCCTTTACCCTGGAACTCCTGCGCGACAACTTCCAGGACATGACCGAACACTGGCATCTGTTCCAGGGTATATTCATCATCCTGGTCGTCTTGTTGCTCCCGAATGGAATCGCCAGCCTGGCCAATTTGTTCGGCCGTAAAAAAGCTGCGCCGCAGGAAAGCATGGCAGTTGAAAAACAAAGCGGTGAGGAGACGCCGTCATGAGCGATGTGATCCTCCAAACCCGGGACCTGTCCAAGCAGTTCGGCGCTTTAGCCGCCGTGGATTCTGTGACCATCGATTTCCTCAAAGGTCAGGTGCATGCCATCATTGGGCCCAATGGGGCAGGTAAAACAACCCTGATCAACCTCCTTTCAGGCGACCTGCCTCCAACGCTTGGGGCGATCAAGTATAAGGACAGGGATATCACAGCCCTGGGGCCCGACGAGGTTTCCATGCTCGGCATCGGCCGTAGCTATCAGAAAACCAACATTTTCCCGGAGTTTTCCTGCCTGGAAAACTGCTGGCTCGGCGCTCAGTCACGGCAAGGCTCGTCCATGCGATTCATTAAACCCGCGGCAAGCGTCAAGGCCGTGCGGGAACGAGCAGAACACGCCCTGGAATTGGCCCGGCTGACGAACCGCATCGATACACCGGCCAACATGATGAGCTACGGCGAGCAGCGTCAGTTGGAAATCGCCATGATGCTGGCGACCGAACCTGACCTTCTGCTGCTCGATGAGCCTCTGGCAGGCATGGGCACCGAAGAAGCCGGAAAAGTGATCGAACTGATCAAGGATCTCGCCAAGAACCACACGGTCATTCTAATCGAACACGATATGGACGCCGTCTTCGCCGTCGCTGAAGCCTTGACCGTGATGGTCAACGGTCGGCGGCTCCAAACGGGCACGCCCGAAGAAATTCGCGCCTCCAAGGAAGTGCAGGAGGCCTATCTGGGCGATGAGGAGGGCGAGGCATGAGTGACACCCCCTTGATCCAAGCCGAAGGCCTCAACACCTTCTATGGTGCGAGCCATATTCTGCATGGCGTCAATTTTCAGGTCGGACGCGGCGAAACCGTTAGCTTGATGGGCCGCAACGGTATGGGCAAAACAACAACCATCCGCTCTCTGCTCGGCCTCACCCCGCCCAAATCGGGAACGGTGAAGATCAACGGCGAAGACATGACCGGCAAACAGCCTCAGGCCATCGCCCGTAAAGGCATCGCCGTCGTGCCAGAAGGTCGGGGTATTTTTCCCAACCTCTCGGTCCGCGAAAATCTCGTCATGTCGGAGCGTCCCAACCCGGACGGTCGCAACGACTGGACCTTTGAACGGGTGCTCGACACCTTCCCACGGATCGGTGAGCGCCTGGATAACATGGGCGACCAGCTTTCCGGGGGGGAGCAGCAGATGCTCTCCATCGGTCGAGCCCTAATGACCAATCCCGATCTTCTTATTCTCGATGAGGCCACCGAAGGTTTGGCTCCGCTCATCCGCAAGGAAATCTGGTCGGTGGTCAAGATGATCAAGGAAAGCGGCATTGCAACCGTCATCGTCGATAAGGACGTAAAGGCCCTGCTTTCCATCTCCGACCGTTGCGTTATCATCAGCAAAGGACAGATCGTCTACAACAATTCGGCCGCCGATTTCGAAGCCAATCCAGACATCCATATACGCTACCTTGGCGTGTAATTTCGCTGGGCAACAATTGACCAAAGACATGGATTTGCCTATGTTGTTTGGTGTCCTTATATTACGCGCAAAGTAAAACGCTAAAACGCCGAGATGGACAAACGATACTTTGGGTGGGATTTTTGCTGCAATGGACAGCCGGAGCACGCCGCCCGATCAGGTTGATCGGGAGGTTATCGAGCTAAACCTCTTGAAAGACGCTCTTGATAGCGTTGGCGAAGGCATTGCCTTGTTCGATGCTGAAGACCGGCTTATTGCCCACAACGATCGACTGCTTACTTTTTTCAATAGTCTTGCCGATCTTGACCGTCTCGAAGGCATGACCTTCGAAAACATCACGCGCCATTGCCTGGAAAGCGGCGACTTCGCCGGCCAGGAAGCGGCATCGACCCCCGAGAAATGGCTTAAAAACGCCATCCAGCGTCATCGTGAAACGCCGGAAACGCCGTGGCGACAACAATTAGCCGACGGGCGCACTATTAACATCCGGGAAAAAAAGAACACCAATGGCGGCAGGGTGGTTCTTTTGACCGACGTCACCGACAACCTGCGTTCCGAAGCGCGATTCAATGCGACCATCGACACCCTATCGGCCGGTTGCGCTATTTGGGATGCGCGGGACCGACTGGTTGTCTGCAATGCGGTCTACCGCGAGACCTACCCGGAAGTCGCCGATTTAATCGTCCCCGGGGTGGCTTATGAAGAGTTGCTCCAGGCCGCAATTGATCGCAATCTCATCGATCTCGACGGCTCGCCGGTGGCCTGGATCCGTTCTCGCCTTGACCGGCATAGGGCTCCCCAATCCAATCACGAGCAGCGTCTGCAAAACGGGCAAGCGCTTCAAATTTCAGAGCGTCGCACCGGAGACGGCGGCATCGCCACGGTCGAAACCGACATCACGGCGCTAAAAGAAAAAGAGCAACAACTCAACAACCACCTGAATGAATTGATGATCGCCCAGGAAAGGCTGGAAAAACAGGGGGCCGAAATGGTCGCCTTGATTGAGGATTACTCCCAGGCCAAAGAGGCTGCCGAAGAAGCCAACCTGGCCAAGAGCCAATTCCTCGCCAACATGAGCCATGAATTACGCACCCCCTTGAACGCCGTGATCGGCTTTTCCCAAATCCTCACCAGCGAAACCTTCGGCCCATTAGGCGACGCGAAGTACATTTCATACGCCAACGACATTCGTAAAAGCGGATCTCATCTGCTCGATCTGATCAACGACGTGCTCGACATGTCGCGGATCGAAGCCGGAAAATACGATTTCCAAATCGAGGAAATCGATTTGCCTATGCTGATAGACGACAGCCTGAAAATGGTCGAAGGACGGGCGACCGGATCGGCCATCAAACTGGCCTTCACCAACAGCAATGGGGTGGAAACCATCCTCGCGGACCGTCGAGCCATCAAACAGTGCCTGATCAACCTGTTGACCAACGCGGTGAAATTCACCTACCGGGGCGGCTCCGTCACGGTTGATGTTCGGACCTGCGGTCGGTTTGTCGATATCTGCGTGATCGACACGGGGATCGGCATGTCCGACGAGGAAGTATCTCGCGCCATGGAGCCCTTTACCCAAATTCAGCGGGAAAAAGGGCGCAGCCACGAAGGGGCCGGACTTGGCCTGACCTTGAGCAAAAACCTGATCGAAATGCACGGCGGCTCACTCACCCTGTTCAGCAAGGAAGGCGTCGGCACCACGGCGACCATTACCCTGCCACTCTCTTCCACACAGGGCAATTTCCCCAAAGAAATCAGCGCCTGAATCCGCATGACCTGAAGGCATTTTGGCAAACACCTCCTCAACCAAACGTTTCATAAAATAGCTTAAAAATTGACACCTCTAAAATTTTAATCAATTTCAAACAATAGAATCAAATACTTACCACCCCATCCCATTAATCCAAGATTAATATTTTTGCTTGCATTATTGTCCCTAGATTGAGGATACTTTCGGCGTCCGCCGCTTACGGACTATCGATTGGAAGTTCAAAACTGGGAGCTTGAATTTCCACTTAAACGATCAAGCCGAGATATCCGCCATCAAGGGAGAATGGGGAAATTGAGTCTCGGCGATAACGTCCATAGTGATCGAATTCCTGGTAGCTTCAGCCAACGTCAGTCCACTGAATGGCGCATAGCAACGGCACGCGAAGTCGGTGCGGCGTTGGGGAGTGAGCATTCCGAAACGGAACGCAACGCCAACCTCCGTATCGTCCGCCACCTTTCCAACGACAGTTCCCTCGACGTGCGGATCGCTCTTTCTGAAGCGGTTGCCTCCGCTCACGATGTTCCTTCCGAAATCGTCCGCTCACTGGCCTCCGACGTCAGCGAGGTGGCTCTGCCGGTGCTCGAGCATTCTCCTCGCCTGGAAGACGGCTTGCTTTTGGAAGCGGTCAAGCACCGAGGCACACGCGAATTGGTCGCCATTGCTTCACGCCACCTCATCTCGACCAATCTGTCCCACGCTATCGTCAAGCGCGGTAGTGCGGCAGCGACGTTGAAGCTCTTGACCAACCCGGACGCGGAAATCGCCTACGACACCTTAACCATCGCCATTGAAACCTGCGGCATGATCGCCGGTATTCCCTCAGCGGCCCTAGATCGCTGTGAACTGCCCGAGACAATGAAACGTCGTATCGCCGAAATGTCCGATGAAGCCATCCTTGCTTTCGCCAAGCGATTCTTCAATATCCCATCCCGGGTGACCGGTGGAGTGGCCGAAAAAATCTTCGGGGCTCAAAGCGCATAAACGCGACCGGCGTCTCAAGCGGTCTCCTCCCCCCCCTTCTGTTCATTTCATCTCTGTGACGACCATCACAGGCTATTCCTTAATGCTATGACATAAAGGATTGGGGCATTCCGCATTTGGAGTGTTGTGAAACGCTATTAGGGACAGGGCATATGAATCAAAACGCGATTGATTTTCTTTCCCAGGCAGCCAACTCGATGGGCGGCGGCACGACTTCTGCACAACGCGCGGAGATCGCTCAGTCCGTTGGCACCATCCTGGACGAAGACTTGAGCGTTCAAGAGCGGATGATTGCGCTCGAAATTATCGAAGCCCTAGCCGCCGACAAAGTGTGCGAAGTGCGCGGCGCGGTCGCCCATAAAGTGGCGGACTCGCCATTTCTTCCTCTTGCAACGGCCCGTAAACTGGCGACCGATATTGAAGATGTCGCCTTGCCGGTGCTCGAACTGAGCCCTGTCCTGACCGATGATATTCTTATCGAGGTGGTTGAAAGTGGCCTCCCCGGAAAAGTTGGCGCCGTCGCCAAACGCAGTAAGGTTGCCGCAGCGGTCTCCGAGGCCATTGTCACAACCGGACAGAGCGCATCAATCGCCCAACTCATCCGCAATAACGGCGCTGAAATAAGTGAATCCACCTTCTTCCGCGCCCTCGAAAACCACGGAAAAACGCCCGAGGTTGGCAAAGCGGTGATTGCACGCGGCGAGGTGCCCGAAAAAGTCGCCAAAGCTATCGACAAACTTGTCGAGGCTCATGTGGTTGCTTATGTTCAAAGACACTTCAACCTCCCCGAAGAAGTCGTCCGTCCGCAAAAAGTGGAAACGAAACCACCAAGCGGCAAACTGGATATTTTAAAGACCAAGCAACAGGCGGAGATCAAAGGAACGTCGGTAACTTGGTGAGCGCTAGGATGTCAGAACGTTTAGGAACCTATCCTGAAGTATACGTAACCCGCCTAACGCTTTAATTCAGAGCCTTCGTCTGATACCCTGTTTGAAGGGTGGAACAACAGGCAAAGAGCTCTGTTCATAAAAAAAGCACGCAACAAAGCCGCTTAAACGTTGAAACAGAGTAAAATAGAGGGAAGCCATCCTAATGGATCAAGATGGCCTAGATACATTAAGCAAACTCCAGACGCTGGGCAGCAGTTCCGCGACGGATGAAACGCGTATCGGCATTGCCGAAAATATGGGTGAGTTGCTGGACAGGTCGCTTAACGAAACCCAAAAGCATATTGCGTTGGAGATTATCGGTATTCTCGTCCATGACGAGACCGTTGCCGTCCGCGCCGCCTTAGCCCGCAAAGTGGCTGCTTCGGAAAACCTGCCGCCAAAAGTCGCCCGTCAAATGGCGCTTGATATCGAGGCTGTTTGCCTCCCGGTTCTCAAGCTAAGTCCGGTCTTGACCGACGAAATTCTTCAGGAAGTTATTAACACGGGCGTTCCTGAACGCTTGGCCGCCATTGCCCGGCGCCCCAACATCTCGATCAATATTGCCAACGCCATTGTCGAAGCCGGACAAACTCACCCCATCGCCTTGCTGATCCGCAACCCGGGGGCCGAGATCGGCGAAATGACTTTTATTACAGCGCTCGAGTTGTTCGGCCGCGACGAAGAAATCGCCCAGGCCATCGTGAGCCGTCAGGCCTTGCCACCTTCGGTACTACAGGTCATCCGCTATACGGTGGAAGAGCACGTTATGGAGCAAATGCGCCAACGCTTCGACCTGCCCGAAACAAAACCGAACCGATCAGCCGTCAGGATCGAGCCCCCCAACACCCGCCTTCGGCAGCTCGCAGAAAGAAAGCGTTAAACGCTTCCTTCTGCTTTTCAACCTACCGCGTAAATTCGATGGCCCCGTCCGGCAACAAATAGAGCACATAAGCATCGCCCCCCGTCACCGTCGGATGATGGGCCGTACCCGGGCCATAGACCTTCCAGCCCGCCGGTTGCCCGTCGAATTTGGCATCCCCTTCAATCGGCATAACCATATCGATCTCACCGTTGGGATGAGTGTGGTGCGGTCCTTTGACATCTTTCATACGCACGACATCCACCGAGCAGCCCTGGAGGTCGGGGGTTGGCTTAATCGGACGACCGAACTTGATGCCGCCATGCTCATTCTCGCAGAGCCACCCTTCTGCGGCTCCCGTATGGCAGGCCCTTTCAATGGCCTTGAAGGCCTCGCCATCAGCTGGAAAAGTCTCGTTTAGGAAGTCTGCCAGCACTTCATCCACCGGTTTTCCCGCGATGGCATCGGTTACGACCTTGACCAATTCCTGAAATTCATCAATTTGCATTTTTTATCGCCTCCAAATACTCGTCCTAGCCTTTGGCAGAACGAGCAATTTCATCTGCTGAGCAAGTCTAGTCATCCACCCCAAGGGCTGTCGAGAAAAAATAGGTATTGTAGTACCTCTTTACTTGAAATAGGATGACCTTGAATTGTTCGGAACACGAACAATATGCTTCACACGTGACCGCGAACCGGGCGACCAACGGCCCGGCGTACTCACGAGGGACATTACATTTGGGAGGATGACCTTAGATGAAAGACACCCTGACCGCCGGCGTTTCAAAAACCGCCCGCATCGACATCGACGAAGCCCGCACCATTGACTTCATGGGCGATGCGCTTCGCGTTTACGCCACGCCCGAGTTGGTGCGCGACATCGAAGTGACCTGCCGCGAGCTTTTGCTTGAGCATTCCGACGAGGGCGAAGATTCCGTCGGCACCCAGGTCAACATCGCGCACATGGGCGCAACCCTCATGGGCAACTGGGTCGAAATCACCGCCACCGTCAAAGAAGTCAAAGGCCCGGCCGTAACCTTCGAAATCAATGCGAAGGATGCTCTGGAGCAGGTATGCTCGGGCACCCATTCACGCTTTGCCGTTCCGGTTTCCAAGCTGGAAGCCAAGCTGAAAGCCAAGGCTGAACAACTCGCCGGTTAGAGCGGTACAGGCATGATGACGGTCCGCAGGCGTTGTCCTGCGGCCCACAAGCGGAGCAGCAGACATGACCGTCGAAACGAAACCTGACGTCAAAAAAGTCCCAACCTATTGCTACAACTGCGTGGCCGGCCCCGATCTGGCTTGCGTTAAAGTGGTTGATGGGGTGGCCACCGAGATTGAAGGAAACTTTAGCTCGGCCCCCGAGTCGCCAAGCAATGGTCGGGTTTGCGTCAAGGCTTTCGGCCTCATCCAGAAGGCCTACAATCCCAACCGCGTGCTGACCCCCATGAAGCGGACCAACCCGCAAAAAGGCAAGGATCAGGACCCGGGATTTGTACCCATCAGCTGGGATGAAGCACTCGATATCGTCGCCGACAAAATCAATACGGCGACCGCCAAACCGCCCCGCGACGAGGCGGGCTATCCGCGTATTGCCTGTTCGTTTGGCGGCGGCGGCACGCCCACCTACTATATGGGCACCTTGCCCGCCTATCTCGCCACCCTGGGCCCGCTCGATTTCAGCTTCGGCTCAGGCCAGGGGGTCAAGTGTTACCACTCAGAACACCTCTACGGCGAATTCTGGCACCGCGCCTTCACCGTCGCCCCCGATACGCCCTACTGCAACTACGTACTTTCGTTCGGCTACAACGTCGATGCTTCCGGCGGGGTTTGCGGGGTCAAGCGCCATGCCGATGCGCGGGCGCGCGGCGCAAAGCGTATTCAGTTCGAGCCGCACCAATCCATTTCCGCCGCCACCGCTTCCGAATGGATTGCGCTGAAGCCCAAAACCGACGCAGCCTTTATGGCGGGCATGATCCACGTTTTGCTCCATGAGCAACGCGACAAGCTCGATCTACCCTTCCTCAAACACATGACCAGTTCTCCCTATCTGGTCGGCCCCCACGGCTTTTTCATGCGTGACCCGAAAAGCGGTAAGCCGCTGGTTTGGGATTTGAGCACCAAAACCGCCGTCCCGTTTGACACCAAAGACATCGACCCGGCGATCGAAGGCTCGTTTAAGGTCTCCGGCATCGAAAAAGGCGCCGACGACGACCTGTGGGAATACGACGAAGAGCGGGTTAAGCCGTCCTTCCAATTGCTGATCGAGCATATGGAACCCTTCACCCCGCTTTGGGCAGGCCGCCAGTGCGACGTCCACCACAAGGTCGTGCGCCGCATTGCCTTGGAGTTTCTCGAAGAAGCATGCGTCGGCGAAACCATCGAAATCGAAGGCCGTGAGCTACCTTTCCGGCCTGTCGCCGTCGCTCTCGGCAAGACAGTCAACTCGGGCTGGGGCGGTTACGATTGCTGCTGGACCCGCACCCTGCTCGCCTGCCTCGTTGGTGCTCTCGAAGTGCCTGGCGGTACGCTCGGCACCACCGTGCGCCTCAACCGACCGGCGACCTCGCGTCAGGCCAGCGTCCGCCCCTCGCCGGACGGCTTCATGGAATATCCCATGAACCCCACCGACAAGGAAAAATGGAAAGCCAAGCCCGAGACCCGTAACGCTGCCTCGACCCTCGTGCCGCTCGGCTCCAACTCTCCTTGGTCGGTCGCATTAGGCCCCACTCACTTGGCCTGGATGCAGCAGCAAAAAGGCCCGGATCACTGGCCCCAGGCCACGCCGCCCGAGGTTTGGATCGTCTTTCGCACCAACCCGGCCATTTCGTTCTGGGACACCAAGCAGGTCAGCGAGGTGATGGCCAAGTTCCCCTTCACCGTCTGCTTCGCCAACACGGTGGACGAAACCAACTGGATGGCCGATGTTCTGTTGCCCGACGCCACCGACATCGAAGCGACCCAGTTGATCCGCGTCGGCGGCACCAAGTTCATTGAGCAGTTCTGGCATGGCCAAGGATTTGTCCTACGCCAACCGGCGATTGAGCCGCAAGGCGAGGCCAAGGACATGACCTGGATCACCACCGAACTGGCCAAGCGCACAGGACGTCTAAAACCCTACAACTCAGCCATCAACCGTGGTGGTCATGGGGTGCCCCTTGCAGGCGAAGGCTACGACTTCAGCCTCGACTTGGACAAACCGCATAGCGTTGATGAGATCTGGGACGCCACCTGCCGCGCCGCATCGGCCGAGATCACAGACGGCAAAGAAGAAAACGGCCTCGATTGGTGGAAGGAAAAAGGTTACCGCCTAAAACCCTTCTCCCAAGTCGATTGGTATCTTTTCGCCGAGCTTGAAGATCAAGGCATCCGTTGGGAACTGCCCTATCAGGAACAGCTTCTGCGGGTCGGCAAGGAACTGGGACGACGCCTCCACGAACAAGGCATATCCTGGTGGGACGAACAGCTCACCGAGTATTCCCCCTTCCCCGAATTCCACGACTTCCCCGCCATGTGGGAGAAGGCGCTCGAACGCAACTTCGATATCGATATCGACGAGTTCCCCTTCTGGCTGGTGACCACCCGCTCCATGCAATACGCCTGGGGCAACAACTCGGCCATTCAGTTGATCCGCGAAGTGGCGTCCAACATCCGGGGTCACGGCGGTGTGGTGATGAACACCCAAAAAGCCGCCGACTTGGGCCTCGCCGACGGCGACTGGGTGGAAATTCGCTCGCCGATCAACGCGACAAGGGGCCATGTGATCACCAAGCAGGGCATTCGCCCCGACACACTTTTGATGATCGGCCAGTTCGACCATTGGGCGACCCCTTATGCCAAGGAATTCGGCGCTCCGAGCATGAACGCGCTCATTCCCATGCTGCTCGACCTGACCGACGCCACCGGATCGAGCTGCGACCTCACTAAAGTCAAGATCACCAAGCTGGCGGGAGGCGACAAATGACGCGTTGGGTTTTCGTTGCGGACTTAAACCGCTGCGTCGGCTGCCAGACCTGCACCGCAGCCTGTAAGCACGCCAACGCCACCGCACCCGGCGTCATGTGGCGCAAGGTGCTCGATATTGAAACCGGCACTTTCCCCGACGTGCGGCGCGCCTTCGTGCCTACCGGCTGTCACCATTGCGCCGAGCCGCCCTGCATGCATGTTTGCCCGACCACGGCGACCAAACAGCGCCCCGACGGCATCGTCACGGTGGATTACGACCTCTGCATCGGCTGCATGTATTGCTCGGTGGCCTGCCCCTATCAGGCCCGCTACAAGGTTTCGATCCCCAATTACGCTTACGGCGACGCCCAGACGCGCCAGATGAAAAACGAGCGTAAGCGGGATACCGACAACTTCGAGCGCAAGGCGGTGGCTCAGAAATGCACCTTCTGCTCAGACAAAATTGACTACGGCCTAGAAAACGGCTTAACCCCGGGTATCGACCCGGACGCCACCCCGGCCTGCGTCAATTCCTGCATTGCCGGTGCGCTCCATATGGGCGACATCGAAGACCCGGAAAGCAACGTTTCCAAGCTGATCGCCGAAAACGAGACTTTCCGTATGCATGAAGAGGTCGGCACCGACCCCGGCTTCCATTACATCTGGAACCGCAAAGACGAAAGCGCCAAGTCAGAAGAAGACGAAGAACTGGAGGCCGCCCAATGAGCAGACAAGGCAAGGCGCATTTCGATAACGCCATCGCCCCGACCCTCCAGAAGGATTGGGACATTCGCGGCACCGGAAACTTCGTTTTTGGCGGCACCGGCACCGGCTTGCTGCTGGCCATCGCGGTGTTAAGCCTGTTTGGCGCATCGCCCCAGTGGACGACTCTGCTGGCCCTGGCCTTCATCGCCACCGGCTTGGCCTGCGTACTGGCGAAAATCGGCCGCCCGCTCCGCGCCATGAATGTGATGTTCAACTTTAAGACCTCCTGGATGACCAGAGAAGCTTTCGCGGCCGCTCCGGTTTTCCTGTTGGGCCTGGTTTCGGCGTACTTCAACAGCGTCCCCACGGCGGTCATTGCCGCTCTGGCCGGGATGGTGTTTCTCTATTGCCAAGGGATGATCCTCGTTGCTTCGAAAGGCATTCCCGCATGGCGTACGCCCGCAGTTCTGCCGCTGATCATCAGCACTGGAATCGTCGAAGGCGCAGGGGTGATGATGCTGCTTGGCCCGCTTTTCGGTGTCTTCAGCGCCGAGCCGGTGATCTTGGGCCTGGGCCTTGTCGCTATCGCCAGCCGGGTCTTCACTTGGCGGCGCTACCGTCGCAGCCTCGAAGAAGGCGGCGCACCAGCTAAAACCATGGCTGCACTTCATGATGCCGAATCGATGGTCACCGTTGGCGGTCATCTAGCCCCAGTAGGACTGCTCGGTCTGGCGGCCTTCCTGCCTCAAACTGCGATTTGGGCCATTCCCGCTGCCGGGATCATGGCTGCGCTGGCAGGCTGGTTTATCAAGTTCGTCATTGTCAACAAGGCGGCCTTCAACCAAGGCTTTGCCATCCTGCACACCCCGGCTCGGGGCGGCGGAAAACCGGGACCGGGAGAAAAGCCGGGCTGGTAAAAAAACAGAGGGCAACCGCCTCACGCCCGCCCGGCGATGAAAGGCGGCTTGAGAAAACAAAAAAAAAGGGCAAAAATGCGCGCTCCTGGGAAGAGCCCTTGAGCGTGGCGTTTTTTATGGAGAGCGACTGACACGACTCGAGGAGAGAACCCATCATGAGGGGGGACGACGCAATGACTGACGGCTACATGTTTAGCCCGGAAATCGAAACCATGCCGCGCGACCAGTTGGCGGAGCTACAATTGGAGCGCCTTAAAAAGGTGGTCAAGCATAGTTACGACAACGTGGCCCACTACAAAGAAACCTTCGATGCCGCCGGGGTGAAGCCGGAAGACATCAAGAGCCTCGCCGATCTGGCGAAGTTCCCCTTTGTCGTAAAAGATGACCTACGCAAGGCTTATCCCTTCGGCATGTTTGCCGTGCCGCGCGAAGAACTGGTCCGCATTCACGCCAGTTCTGGCACCACCGGCAAGCCCACGGTCGTTGGTTATACACCCGACGACATCAGCAACTGGGCCGACCTGATGGCGCGGACCATGGCAAGCGCGGGCGCACGCCCTGGCGACATCATCCACAATGCCTATGGCTACGGCCTGTTCACCGGCGGTCTTGGCGCACATTACGGCGCCGAACGGCTGGGCTGCTCTGTCATTCCAATGTCCGGCGGCAACACGGAAAAACAAATCCAGCTGCTGGAGGACTTCGGTGCTCATGTGTTCTGCGCCACGCCTTCTTACGCCCTGGCGCTTGTCGAGCAGGCCGAGAAAGAAGGCGTCGATTTGAAGAACGGCCCGCTTAAAGTCGGCATCTTCGGCGCCGAACCCTGGTCCGACGCCATGCGCAAGGAGCTTGAGGAACGCCTCGGCATCCAGGCCATCGATATCTACGGGCTTTCCGAAATCATGGGCCCCGGCGTCGCCGCCGAGTGTCCCGAACAAAACGGTTTACACGGCTGGGAAGACCACTTCCTGTTCGAAATCATCGATCCGGAAACCGGCGAACCGCAGCCGTTCGGATCGGAAGGCGAATTGGTCATCACCACGCTGACCAAGCAGGGCATTCCGATGATCCGCTACCGGACGCGGGACATCACCAAGCTGACAAACGAGAAGTGCGGCTGCGGCCGGACGCACCTTCGCATCCTGCGCGTCACCGGACGCAACGACGACATGCTGATCATTCGCGGCGTCAACGTCTATCCGAGCCAGGTGGAAAGCGTCATGGTCGGCCTTGAGGGTGTGAGCCCCCACTACCAGATCGTCGTCCAGCGCGAAGGCGCCATGGACACCATGACGGTGGAAGTGGAAGCCGAACACGGCATCGAGCCGTCCGAATACGGACATATGGCTAAGGAGATCACCCACCATATCAAGTCGATCATCGGCGTCTCCTGCCGCGTCGTCGTCATGGCCCCGGAAGAAATCGCCCGAAGCCAAGGCAAGGCCGTTCGGGTTAAGGACATGCGGAATAAATAGCCCGGAATACTTAGCAGCTTGCCTGCTTTAGTTATTCCGAGGCCCCGCGCATGACGGCTATGTTTCAGCAAAAAGCCCCGTCCAACTGGATGGGGCTTTTTTTGATGCCACGCCTAGCCTACCATGCGCGCAATTGAAGCGGTCACAAGAACGCCAGAAGAATCGGAATGAGCAACGAAAAGAACTTTAAAGTTTTTCGATCCACGACCGGGCTTGGCCTCAAAGCCTTGCGCCGCTTTGAAGTGGCGGAAGAGCTCATTGAATATGAGGGCCGCCGTATCAGCAGCGAGGAAACCTACGGGATGGACAACCGCTATCTGTTCCATCTCAACGAAGACTTTTGCCTCGACGGTTCGTCGCGCTCAAATCTCGCCCGCTACATCAACCATTCCTGCAGCCCCAACGCCCAAGCGGTCTTAAGCTTTGATGAAACCAGCATCACCATCGAAGCCATCCAGCCGATTGAGGAAGGCGAAGAGATCGTCATCGACTACGGCAAGGAATACTTCCAGGAATTCATCGAGCCCATCGGCTGCAAATGCGCCAAGTGTGGCGGGTGAATCTGCTCGTGCTCAATAGTTTAGAGGACGATTCACGACTTAATCAGCATCGCAAAGCAATTCAGATTAAGTCGATCGTGCTCTAGGCGTCTTCAAACCGGGGGATTGAATGCCACCAAATACGGACGCAAGACGCCAACCCCTCTTCCGTGAACGTCGCTTTTAGCGTGCCGTCGAGCTCCATTCGGGGCAGGGGATCGCCAGGCTTGCGGTCCGGCAACCCGGTGCCGGTGGATTTCGCCCAAATCTCGAAGAGTTCCTCGGACGCCACTTGATAGGTGACGTTCCAATGCGCGACGCCGCCGTTCTCGGTACTCGCCAAAACTTCGTAGCGGACTTCGATGTCCTCTTGAAGTTTAATCCGGTCCCAGTACGTCGCTCTGGCATCCGGCGTGTTCTGCACCTGGAAGGGCGTGTTCCAATATTCCCCGTTTTCCGTGAAAAGTGCGGAGAACCCCTCCGAATCCTGATTTTCCCACACGCACTTATAGGCCGCCATAAACTGCTCGATATCCAAGGCCGTCTCCCCGTTAATCACCCACTTCAAAAAACATTATCCAGATAACCACTAAGGTACGCCCCGATCAATGATTGAGCCTTTTCGGCCTAAAGAAACCATTTTTTGAACTGACCTGATGGCATTATTCCCATCGGTCATATCGTTTTCAGCCGACACAAGGCCTGAGCAACCAGGCGACGACTCTTTTTCTTAAAGGGCTCAAAGGGCTACGACACTTCAGTCATCCCGGCATCGTAACACGGCATGCAATGCATCCGGAGTGATGTTGCAGCCAGTCAGGTTTGCTCTCCAAAGGTCGGCCTCATGAAGCTTGGCACCCTTCAAATCAGCGTCCCGGAGGTCAACATGCCCTAGGTTAGCGCTGGTGAAATTGACCCCACGTAAATTGGCGCCACGCAATATGGCTCCAGGCAGGTGTGCCTCAGTCAAGTCAGCACCTTCGAGGTTAGCACCCGTCAGATCGGTTTCTCGGAACGCAGCATCCCGGAGGTCGGCATTTCGCAAATCCACTCCTCGCATGTCCATATGCGAGAAATCGGCTCTTTTTCCCTTACCACCGGGCTCCGCCCATTCGTGGTGTTTTCCAAGAATCTTCTTAAGTTCAGCGACATCCATGACTCGCCTCCGTTCAATAAACCTTAGCTTTGGCGCTTACTTACATCAGCGGCTTTGGCCACAAATAAACTGTGATGCCTAGATCCTTTTCGCAGCAATTTCGCGCCGCATTCGGGACAACGTTGGTCTTGGCATGGCACGCCTTTTTTATGGGGAATTTCAGCACCACATTTTGGGCATACACATGAACCACCTACTCCCATTTCATGTCTACGTTTTGTCTTCATCTCGGAGCCTCTTTTCTTAAGTGTCCACCCCCCTCTTCCTTCTGTCATTAAGCGATACGATTTAATTTTTTACGATCCATTTTTGGTCATATATCTAGTGTTATAATTGTACCACCGTGCAACCAAAGAAGCCTTGCCGACAATCAAATGTCGCAAGCATTCGGCTGATAGGATGTTGCAAGTGGCTATACTCGGTTCAACGTTTACCGGATCAATAAACCCTTCAGGAGGGGAACATGCAAAAACCGAAGAGGCAAGGCTTTGCGTTTCGTCCACTTATAGCCTTCCTGGTGACAGGAGCATTCCTCGTCGCCACTGTGACTGGCATCATTCTCTACGTCGTGCCCAAGGGGCGGATTGCATTCTGGATCGATTGGCAGTTGATGGGTCTCGACAAGGAACAGTGGGGGAATATCCATATCATCTACGGTGCCATCTTCATCGTCACCGGCATCTTCCACCTCTATTTCAATTGGAAACCCTTCAAGAGCTATCTGGCTCAACGAACGCAGGGTCACCTCCACCTCAAGAAGGAGCTTATCACGGCGACGATCCTCTGTGTCCTAGTCGTTGTCGGTGCCATCGCCGAGGCCCCACCGGTCTCGTGGGTGTTCGATCTAAACCAAAAGGCAAAAGAGATTTGGCTTTCCGACGCCAGGGACGAACCGCCGTTCGGCCATGCCGAAGAGGTTTCCCTGGCCGCATTTACCAGACGGGAACGCATTGACCTTAATAGCGCCGTTGAAAAACTGGAGGCCGCTGGTTTCACCATTAGGGATGTGAGGCACTCACTGAAAGAACTAGCTCGTGATAACGGCACCGTTCCTGCTCGCCTTTATGCCGCCATCCGCGAACTCAAAGAAAGACCAGCAGCTAAACAGTCGGACTGGTCCCCAGAGTTGATAGAAACCCAATTTGCTGGCACAGGGCTCGGGCGCAAAACCCTGGCGCATATCTGCGCTGAAACCGGAATTGAAGTGGATAACGCCCTGTCACGCCTCTCGTCCGTCGGTATCAAGGCCCAGGAAAACATGACCTTCAAGGAGATCGCTCAGCAGCACCATTTGGACCCTATGGATATACTAAAAGCGGTCTTGGTCCCCGGCTATCAGCCATAAATCGGCTATGGTCAACAGGTAGCCGAAGGGCTCATTAAATATGAGGGCCACCGGATAACAGTCGGGATGGACAACCGCTTTCTCTTCCATCTCAACGAAGACGACTGCCTCGGCAGCTCGTCCCGCTCAAACATCGCCCGCTTTAGAAATTGATCGATTTATTTCGCGAACTTTTTATCTGTCCCGTCGTTTTTGTTAAGGTAGCCAGCAGGGTACAGAGAGGGATCTATGCGATGCGAGACGCCAACTGCATTTTCTGTAAAATATTAGATGGGGAAATTCCCTCCATAAAACTTTACGAAGACGACAAAACCTTCGCCTTTATGGATATCAACCCGGCTAATCCGGGACATGCGCTGGTGATCCCCAAATACCATGCCTCCAACCTCTTCGAGGTACCAGCCGAATGGCTGATGGCTACGACAGCCACGGCACAGAAAATCGCCCAAGCGGTTCAGAAGACCCTTGCGCCCGATGGCATCAATCTATTGCAGGCCAATGGTCAAGGGGCCGCCCAGTCTGTTTTGCATTTCCATATACATATTTTGCCGCGCCGAAATGAAGACGGCCTGAAAATGAACTGGGGGCTTATCCCCGGTGACATGGATGAGATTTCAAGCCTGGCAGAAAAGATACAGAATGCACTTAGTTAGGATGCCCCCTGCTCTTTCGAACAGGGGGGCTTAAAACTGGTACCGGCGGCGTTCCGCCCCTACCCCCGCGCCTTTTCGTTGAGCCGTAGCCACTCGTCGTCCACGTCGGCCTCGATGGATTTGATTTGGGCTTCGGTTAGGTTGCGGTAGCGTTTTTGGGTGCTGAGGTATTCTTTGACCGGCAGGGTGCGTTCGGTGTGGGTCATTTTATATTTCAGCCCACCTTCTATCTCGAACAACGGGAAGACGCCTGAGTCGACCGCCATGCGGGCGACGCTGACGGCCGAGTTGTCGGCCACACCCCAGCCGGGCAGGCAGGGGATGAGGATGATGATCACCTTGGTGCCCTTCATGCCCTGGGCCTTCTTGACCTTGGCGGCCATGTCGTTCAAGTCCGAAGGACTGGCGGTCGCCACGTAGGGAATGCGGTGGGCGGCGAGGATTTCCAGCATGTTTTTCTTGCGGGTGTCCTTACCGGCCGGGGTGCTTCCCGTCACGGCGTTAACCGGGGTGGACGAGCTTTTCTGTCCGCCGGTGTTCATGTAGCCCTCGTTATCGAAACAGATATAGAGAATGTCTTCGTTGCGCTCTGCCGCCGACGAGAGGGCCTGAAGGCCGATATCGTAGGTGCCTCCATCGCCCGCCAGACATAGGACCGTGGTATCGGGCTTGCCTTTCTTGACCAGCGCCCGCTTGACCCCGGTCGCCGAAGCCGCACCCGATTCAAGCGTCGTGTGATACACGGGGATTTTCACCGAACTGAAAGGATAGCCACCGCAGATGACGGCGGTACAAGACGGCGGCACCACGGCCACTGCGTCCTGGCCGACGGTATTGAGGATAACGCGCAGCGAGACGGCTTCCACGCAACCGGCGCAAGCCACATGGCCGGAGAAGAACTGGCCTTCATCTTCATAGGTAATCGTATCCAACATCTTCTTACTCCACCCACTGGGATTCGACGGAAGGGTCTGCGTCTTTGTATTGCTCGACCAGGCTGACGATTTTTTCGGGCGGCACGTTCATTCCGCCGACCCCGGCGAGAAGCCCATGCAGGCGCGGCGCATCATTCATTCCGTAGAGCGCGCCCTTCAGTTCCTGATGGAGAACACCGCCCATGCCGGGCGAGTAGTTGCGGTCGAGCACCACAACCGAAGCGGCCCCTTGCAGGGCCTGGCGGATGCTGTCGTTGGGGAATGGCCGGAACTGGCGAACTTTAAGCAGGCCGACGGCCAGCCCCTGATCGCGCAGGGCATCGACCGCGACCCGCGCCGTGCCGCACATGGAGCCCATGGTGGCGATCACCACCTCGGCCCCGTCGGTACGGTATTCTTCCAGCGCCCCATAGGACCGTCCGGTCAGGTCGCCCCAGTCTTTCCCAGCGGCGTTGACCTGGGCTTCGACCTCGGCGAACGAGGCGGCCATTTCGCGGCGGCTGCGATTCCAGGTCTTTTGGTCGATGGGCGCGCCGAAGGAGCGACCCATTTCGACGTCCAGCATATTTTCCGGCTCATAGTCGGGCAGGAAGTCGCGCACCATCTTTTCTTCCGGCACCTCGACCACTTCAAGCGAATGGGAAACATAGAAGGCGTCGTGGGAAATCATCGTCGGAAGTCCCACCGCCTCGGCGATGCGGTAAGCCTGAATGACGCTATCGAGCGACTCCTGCGGGCTTTCGCTGTAGAGCTGAATCCACCCGGTATCGCGCTGCGCCAGACTATCCAACTGGTCGGGCCAGAAGCCCCAGGGCGAAGCGGGCGTGCGGTTGACGTTGAACATGACGATGGGCGCCCGCGCACCCGAGGCGTAATGCAACAGCTCATGCATCAACAAAAGGCCTTGCGACGAGGTGGCGGTAAACACCCGCGCGCCGGTCAGGGAAGCGCTAATGCAAGCCGCCATAGCCGAGTGTTCGGACTCGGGCGTCACTAACTCGGTGGAAATTTCACCCCGGCTGGCGAACTCGGTAATCTTTTCCAAGATCGGGGTCTGCGGCGTGATCGGATAAACCGGCGCGACGTCTGGCTGCACCAGCTTGACGGCCCAGGAGACGGCATGGTTGCCGCTCAAAAGCATTTTATTGGAAATCGCGTTCATGCTTTTTGCTCCTTTTGCATATGGATGGAGCCGGTCGGGCATTCCGCCACGCAGAGCCCACACCCCTTGCAGTAGTCGTCTTTGACCTCATAGCCGCGCTCAAGCTTGGTGATCGCCATGTCGGGGCAATAGAGATAACAGTTGTCGCAGTAGATACAGGTGCCGCAGCTAAAGCAGCGCCCGGCCTCGGCCACTGCTTCTTCCTGGCTCAACGGCTGCTGCACCTCATCGAAGGTCTGAAGCCGCGCCGCGATGTCCATATTGTCGGCGGCATGGCGACCGTCCTTGGAGTGATAGCTGGTGTTGATCACGTCGTAAGGCACCTGCCGATCCATCTGCGGAAGGTCGGGAGCCGATTGCGCGTCGATCCCGCGGGCGATGGCCCAGGCGGCCTCTTTACCCATGCCGACGGCCTGGGTGACAAAACGGTCCATACTGGCAACGTCGCCGCCCGCATAGATGCCCGGCGTTGAGGTCTGCCAGTCGCCATCCGTCGAGATCACCGGGCCCGCCGCATTGAGCAGCGCCTGCCAGCGATCCAGATCGGCGTCCTGACCGATCGAGGGGATGATGCCATGGGCCGAAAGTTCGAACTCGCTTCCTTTGATGGGATCGATGGAGAACTGACCGCGCTTCTCTCCCGGCTTGAACTCAACCTTGATGCATTTGAGCGTGATGCCATCGCCGGTCGCCTCGACCGACTGCATCATCGCGCCGGAAACAAAGCTAATCGCCTCTTCCTTGGCCTCAACCACCTCGACCTCATGGGCGGGCAGCAGATTTTCGGGCTCCAGAGACAGGACCGTCACGTTACGGCCTAACCGGCGGGCGGTGCGGGCCACATCCATAGCCGCGCTACCGCCGCCGATCACCACCAGATCCTTGCCCAGATCGCAGGTTTTCCCGGCGTTGGTATCGGCCAAAAATTCCGCGCTATCCATCACCCAAGGCTGGCCGTAGTCGAGACCCGGAAGGTTTTTCGACCGGCTCGCCCCGGTGGCGAGATAAACCGCATCATGTTCTTCATGGAGTTTGTTAAGCGCCTCGGCCGAGCCGACTTCGGCGTTTAGGTGAAGATCGACGCCCATATCGAGGATACGCTGAATTTCTCCATCGAGAATTTTCTTTTCCAAGCGATAGGCGGGAATGCCATAGCGCAGAAGGCCGCCCAACTGCTCTTGCGATTCGTAGAGCGAAACCTTGTAGCCCAAGCGCCTTAGCTGATAGCAGGCCGAGAGCCCGGCCGGGCCGCCGCCGACCACGGCGATGGATTCGTTCCGCTCTTTGGCTGGGGCGGGATAGGCCCAGCCTTCTTTGAGCGCCAGATCGCCGACATGGCGTTCCAGACTGCAAATACCGACCGTTTCATCAAGCCCATTACGGTTGCAACTGGTCTCACAGGGGTGGTGGCAGATGCGCCCGGCAATCGCCGGAAACGGGTTGTTGTCGACCAGAATCGTCCAGGCTTGCTTGGGATTGCCTAACTCGATTTCACGAATCCACTCGGCGATCCGCCCGCCTACCGGACAAGCGCCCCGGCAGGGCGAGGGAAGGTTTTTGTACTGAGGCATGACGCTGCGCCAGGTGCCGGTCAACCGGGCTTCCGAGGTGGCGTTAGTCCAAAGGGGAGATTGATGTGTCATGATCACGCCGCCTTTTTCGTCTGAATTTGTTGATAGGCATCGCGGCAGGACTCGACGTTTTCCTGATGCTTGACCGGCGCGGTCTCTTCAATCACTCGGCAAAGGGTTTCGAGATCCAGGGTGCCCAGCGTCGCAATAAACGCGCCGAGCAGCGCCGAGTTCACCACCTTGCCCATACCGGTCCGCGTAGCGATCTCAAGGCCGTCAATGGTCGATATATTGTAGTCACCCAGGTCAGAAAAAGCCGAAGCCGGTTTGGCCGAATTGACGACAATCTGGGTGTTGCTGTCGACGCGCCCCAAAATCATCGGATCGAGAAGCGTTTCATCGAAAACCAAAAGGGCGTCGGCACGTTCGATATCGCAACGCAGCCGAATGGGCGCTTCATCGACGCGGAGGGACGAAAACACCGGCGTCCCGCGCCGCGCCCCGCCATAGGTGGCGAAGGTCTGCACATAAAGCCCGCCACTGTAAAAGGCCTGAGCCAACTGAATTCCCGCTGTCTGGGCCCCCTGCCCACCGCGGCCAACAATGATGAGTTCCCGCATCTTGCACCCCTTCTATTACACTGGATCGAAAGAGGACCGACCTGCTCTCTTTCTTTCTCAAAAAGAAAAATCGGATCGCCTTCAACCTGTTGCCTGACCGACGGCATTGCCCTACCGGTCTTTGATGGCCGCGGTTTTCCCCACGGTCTCTTTTAAAAATTCCAAGTGCGCCGAAAAAGCGCCTAACGGAGTTTATATAACAAATATATGAAAATTGATATACTTTTATGAAAGACGCCCCGCCCGCCCGATCAAGGCGGCATGGAGGTTGTTTCTCTCGAAAGAAACATGCAGATTCATCAGAGTATTGAATTGAAAGACGGAAAATGCAGGTGACGGACCACCCCAAACGACCGCCCGAACAGGCCCAACCTGAGGACGACAGCCTCCTCCCTGCCATCGGCAGCAAATCGGGCGTCGTGCTGGACCGCATCCTCCCCTACCTGATGAGCCGTCTGACCTTTAGCCTCAATCAGATGCTAAAAACCGATTTAAAAAAGTTCGGCCTAACCATCTCCAATTGGCGCGTCTTGGCCGTGTTGGCGGCTGAAACCGAGGTGACGGTCAACGAACTGGCCGACTACGCGATGATCGAACAATCGACCGCCAGCCACCTGATCGACCGCATGGAGGAAGAGGGTTTGCTGGTGCGCAAACGCGGCGAGGGCGACGGCCGGGTCCGTTCCATCTCGCTGACCGAAACCGGCCAGGAAAAATATGAAACCGTGCGCCATACAGTGCTGGCCCATACCAACCGGGTCTTGAGAGACGTCACCCCCGAAGAGCGCCAAACCCTCGAAACCACACTCACCAAAATGCGCAACAATCTCGATCTGCCTCTATAGCGGAACGACAAAAACGACCACCAATTTAGAATCCCTCCAACTCAGATCAATCGGATGCACCTATCTGCTGGGCCGCTATCAAATCCTCCGGGTGAACCCTATAGTCGCTTCCAGAGTTGAACGCTCTACCGAGAAATAAACGCAACAAAGCCTCAAAATAAAGGCAGACATGAAAAACACCTCCTTCCCCCTTGGCGTTGCCTTGCTGGCCGCCGTTGTCGTTTTGCTTACTGCTCCTTCAGCAAAGGCCGCAGAGGAAATTGAATACGCCTATCCGGACGTGTCGGTCTGGACGACCAAACGGGATGATCAGGGAAAATTGAAAAACCCTCTCGTCTGCATCGCCGACCACATCTTCGAGGAAGTGAATATCCCTTGGCGCCCCAAGGACTATCCGGCGGCCAGGATGTTTAGAAATCTCAGGAACGGCGTTTCCAAGTTCTCCATCCTGGTCAACGCCTCGGCCCTTCAAGACTGTTGCTACCTAAGCAAAAAGCCGGTGGCCGTGGTCGATCTCAGAATTTTCCACAAGAAGCCCGTGCCCCCCATCGCCACCAGAGAACAAATGCGCGGCAAGCGGGTTATCGCCATTCATGGCTACAGCTACGGCGGCCTCGCCAAATATGCGGCCGATCCAGCCAATGGAGTCGAACTCATAAAGGCACGAAACCACAAAACCGCCTTCGCCATGCTCAAGGCAGGACGGGGCGAATATGTGATCGACTATGCCGAACCTGCGAGAGAAATCCTTGAGGCCACCCCCATCGCAAACATCGGCTCCACATCGATTTCCCAAAAAGACGTCTTCCTGATCCTCAACAAAACCTACCCCGAGGCCGAAAAAGTCATAACCCAACTAGAAGCCGCCGCCGACTCCATCCCCAAACAAGAACAAGAAGCCTGCTGGAAACGAATCACCGAAGGGGAATAGGGGGGGGCTTTTCAAAAAGGACGCATAGCTCCCACGCATGACGTTTTGGCATCCCTCTCCCCCTTATTCCACCAGTGAAAAATTCGCCCGTTTCTGCTATAGTTATCCAGTTGTTCAGAAGCGGAGACTTTGAGATGTTGAACTGGTTTGGTCCTGCTTTGAAATTCCAGCAGACGGTTGTTTATGAGTCCTGGCGGTTTTGGCTGCAGAGTACTGAAACCTTCTGGCAGATGGCTTGCTGTGCCTCGAACCATCCGGAAGCCGCGAAACCGACGCCTCCCCCTGAAAAGCGGAAAGCCGCCAAGCCGTTTAAACGGAACGCCAAGCTGGACGATCACTACGGCAAACGCACCACCGACGTAGACGTGGAACGCATTTGATTTAATCTCGGAATGCTGATTTTCGTCTCATCCCATCGCGTCCGCGCATGCGCGGGCTTGACGGTAGAGGAGGCGGAGAATTTTTTGGGGCCGGATTATTTATTAACACCAATCCTGTCATTCCGGGGCCCCGCAGGGGAACCCGGAATCCAGATATTTACCGGTTCTATAGACTCCTAGATTCCGGGTTCCGCCTAACGGCGGACCCGGAATGACGCCCTACAGGCCGTTCAAAATCAAATAAAGCATTGGCAGGGGAAGTCTGGGAGGGCGCATTATGTTGACTTTTCGCCTTACTTAGGATATATTTCCTTTTTTTAAGGCGGGGATAAGCCGTTGTTTTTATTACCTTTCAGTAAAAATGATAAATTTTGATAAGGATTTTTCACACTACACGACTCCCGGCATTTTTTGTTTCGATAATCGTCTTGGAAATTGTTTATTCCATATGTCAGCCGCCTTGTCCGGTCTGTGTAACAGCCACTTGCGGAGTTGGTCGAAGCCAATCCTGAA
>Ga0209475_10001501_pt1 | contig 29215 bp, 27 predicted proteins | sample tdDd471_FD_187128 | JGI IMG/M metagenome (GOLD analysis project Ga0209475, IMG submission 187128) | Marine sediment microbial communities from the Atlantic coast under amendment with organic carbon and nitrate - tdDd47.1 (SPAdes)... | ecosystem: Environmental > Aquatic > Marine > Coastal >... | reverse complement strand
GCCGCTTCAGATCGTCGATCCTGGGGGCCTCGACCTCCAGCAGCAGGGCGTCGCCGTCAGGGTCGGGCGTGACGAAGAAGTCATGCAGGAACTTGCCCTGGGGGGTCAGCAGCGCGGCATAGACCGCCGTGTCGGCTGCGATTCCCGCGACGTTGTTGGTCACCAGGGCCTGGAGGAAACTCCCGGCCTCCGCGCCGCCAACCCGCAGCACGCCCCTGTCAGGAATTCTGAAGACATTCATTGCGTCTGCTCTCCGCTGATGGGGGACCTGATCCTACTCTGCCGCCAGACTCGCCGGGCGGGTCCACGCGTGCTGCTTCGAGTGGGGGTCGAGCGGGGTTTCGACCAGATGGTTGGTATAGTTCGAAATCACCTTGTGCGCGATGACGCCGACGATCTCGATGACATTGCGTTTCGTGAACCCTGCGGCCATGAAGTGGTCGAGGTCTGCATCGTCCACCCAGCCACGTTGAACCACCATCTTCTGCGTGAAGCCGCGCAGCACGTTCAGGCGGTCGTCGGCGAAGGGGGTGTTGGTACGCGCCGCCTCGATCACGTCCTGCGGAACCTTCTCCGCATTGGCGATCCGCGTGTGGCCTGCCATGCAGTAGGTACAGTCGTGATAGGCGTTGATGGTGAACCACACCACGTGCCGTTCCTCCGGGGTGAAGGACATCTTCATCACGGCACGACTGAGGGCCATGTAGGCTTCGGTCGTGGCGGGCGCCTCCACCATTCCGGCGATCAGGTTGGGGACGAAGCCATAACTCTTCTCCGCCTTGTCCAGCAGATCCCTGCCGTCCTCGGGCGCCGTTTCCTTCGTGTGAAGCTGAAACCGTGTCATCGTCACCTCCTGCGTGTCTGCCCCGCAATCTGATGCGGCTGCGACAGCAATCAAGTTCCCTGTCGGGGACGTGATGGTCGCTGGGGGAACAGGGGCCGGTCGTGACCGACGCAAGCGCGGTGGCGGACTGTGGGAAGAACGGGGTGACCGACAGGGGGTGAACATGACCGATGAACTGATCCATCTGGTGCGCTGGCACAATGGGGAGAAGGCCTTCTCCCCCTTCTCGGATGCGGAAATGCAGCGCAGGCAGGATGCCATGCGGGCACTGATGGCGGCGGATGACATGGATGCCTGCCTGTTCAGCAGCTACCACAACATCTGCTACTTCTCGGGGTTCATGTACTGCCAGTTCGGGCGGCGCTACGCCCTGACCCTGACACAGGACACGGCGACAACGCTGACTGCGGCCATCGATGGCGGGCAGCCCTGGCGACGGACGTTCGGCGACAACCTGACCTACACGGACTGGCGGCGGGAGAGCTATTTCGACGGCCTGAAGCAGTTGCTGCCCGGGGTTCGACGCCTGGGTATCGAGTTCGATCACGTGACACTGCAGTTCCGCAATCTGCTGGCAGCGCAATTCCCTGATGTGGAACTGGTCGACTGCAGCGAAACGGCGATGCGTCTGCGCACGGTCAAGTCAGTGGAGGAGCACGCCCTGATCCGGGAAGGAGCGCGCATCTGCCGGATCGGCGGAGAGGCGGTGATGGAAACCGCCCGCCCCGGCGTGCCGGAGCATGAGGTGGCGCTGGCCTCCACCCGTGCCATGGTGCGGGCCATCGCGGACAGTTTCCCCTTCGTCGAGCTGATGGATACCTGGACGTGGTTCCAGTCCGGCATCAATACCGATGGTGCCCACAATCCGGTGACCAACAGGCAGATCGAACAGGGTGACATCCTGTCCCTGAACACCTTCCCGATGATCTTCGGCTACTACACCGCGCTGGAACGGACCCTGTTCGCAGGTGCGGTGGACGCGGTTTCGCTGGACCTCTGGCAGAAGAACTGCGCGGTGCATGTGCGGGGCATGGAACTGATCCGGCCGGGCGCACGCTGCTGCGATATCGCGCTGGAGCTGAACGAGATGTATCGCGGCTGGGATCTGCTGAAGTACCGCTCCTTCGGCTATGGCCACAGCTTCGGCGTGTTATCCCATTACTACGGGCGCGAGGCCGCGGTGGAACTGCGTGAGGATGTGGAGACCGTGCTGCAACCGGGCATGGTGGTATCCATGGAACCCATGATCATGCTGCCCGACGGTGTGCCGGGGGCCGGTGGCTACCGCGAGCACGATATCCTGATCGTCACGGAGGACGGGGCCGAGAACATCACGGACTTCCCCTTCGGACCGGAGACCATGATTCTGCCTGCATAATCAGCAACAAGGCAGGGTGGTTGCATGATGATCACAAAGCTGACATCGTTGCACCGCAACACGAAGACGGGTCCAGACACTGCGGCGACAAGCACGTCGGACCAACAGGGACTGCAGACGCTGACAGGGCGTTCGAACATCAAGCACCCGCAATCAATGCGGGGCACACAGGGAATAGAGGCAGCTGCGTGACAGGCGATCAGTCGACGGGCGATCCATTCGTCCGGTTCCAGGAAGTGCAGAAGAGCTATGACGGCGAAACGCTCGTCGTCAAGAATCTGAACCTCGATATCGCCAATGGCGAATTCCTGACGATGCTTGGCCCGTCCGGGTCCGGGAAGACAACCTGCCTGATGATGCTTGCGGGGTTCGAGACTCCGACGCATGGCAAGATCGTTCTGGACGGTGCGCCGTTGAACGATGTTCCGCCACACAAGCGCGATATCGGCATGGTATTCCAGAACTACGCGCTGTTCCCCCACATGACGGTGGCAGAGAACCTGGCCTTCCCGCTGAAGGTCCGCAAGATGGGCAAGGCGGAGATCGAGCAGCGGGTCCAGCGGGCACTGGACATGGTGCAGCTTGGCCCCTTCGGCGGTCGGCGCCCGATGCAGCTTTCCGGTGGACAGCAACAGCGTGTCGCGGTGGCCCGCGCACTGGTCTTCGACCCGAAACTGGTGCTGATGGATGAACCGCTGGGCGCGCTGGACAAGCAGCTTCGCGAACAGATGCAGTTCGAGATCAAGCACATCCATGACAATCTCGGTATCACGGTCGTCTATGTGACGCATGACCAGTCCGAAGCACTGACCATGTCCAACCGTATCGCCGTGTTCAACGACGGCATCATCCAGCAGCTGGCACCCCCGGCGGACCTGTATGAACGCCCCGACAATGCCTTCGTGGCCCAGTTCATCGGCGAGAACAACAAGCTGACGGGCAAGGTGACGGCGGCGGATGGCGACCAGTGCTCGGTGGAACTCGACAGCGGTGAGAAGGTTACCGCCATGTCGATCAGCCATGGCGGCGTGGGTCAGCCGACCATGCTGTCGATCCGGCCGGAACGGGTGATGATCGGCGACGAGGTGAAGGACTGCGATGTCCATGTGGATGCGCGGGTGCAGGAGCTCATCTATCTGGGTGACCACATCCGCACGCGCCTGACCGTATGTGGTCGCGACGACTTCGTGGTGAAGATTCCGAATTCAACAGATCGTGCCGGTCTCGTGCCCGGCAACGAAATTTCCCTTGGCTGGCGGACACGCGACTGCCGGGCGCTCGATATGCCTGACAATCTGTGATCACAGGGTCGGCAGGGAACAGGATCGCACGAGAGAAAACTCAAGGAGGCTCAGAATGAAAAGCTTCAAGTCAGCCCTGATCGCGGCTGCCGTGGCCAGTGTGGCGGCAGGTGCCGTGACCAGTGCCCAGGCAGAGACGGAACTGGTTGTCGTATCCTGGGGCGGTGCCTATTCGGCCAGCCAGCAGGGCGCCTATCATGATCCCTACATGGCCGCCAATTCGGATGTCACGATCGTCAATGACGACTCGTCCAACGCTGCCGTGGCCAAGCTGCGCGCGATGAACGAAGCCGGCAACGTCACCTGGGACCTGGTCGACGTGGTGGCCGCCGATGCCATCCGTCTGTGTGACGAGGGCCTGGCCGAGATCATTGACCATGACAAGGTGCTGGCCCCGGCCCCCGATGGCACGCCCGCCTCGGAGGATTTCGGCGACCTGATCGTGTCCGAATGCTTCATCCCGCAGATCGTGTACTCCACGACCTTCGGCTATCGCACCGACATGGTCTCCTCCACGCCGACCAGCGTCTGCGACGTCTTCGATCTGGAGAAGTTCCCCGGCAAGCGCGCGCTGGAGAAGAACCCGATCAACAACATGGAATGGGCCCTGCTCTGTGACGGCGTCGCGCCGGATCAGGTCTATGAGGTTCTGGGCACCCCCGCCGGTGTCGAGAAGGCCCTGGCCAAGCTTGGCACCATCAAGGACAACGTTGTCTGGTGGACCAAGGGCGCACAGACACCGCAGCTTCTGGCTGACGGCGAAGTCGTGATGGGCTCCACCTACAACGGTCGTCTCTTCTCGGTGATCGAGGAAGAGAAGCAGCCGATCGCGATGCTGTGGGACTGGCAGGTGTTTGACCTGGACGGCTGGATCGTCCCGACGGGCACCAAGAACAAGGCGGCGGTGATGGAGTATCTGCGCTTCGCCACCGACACCCAGCGTCTGGCCGATCAGGCGAAGTTCATCTCCTACGGTCCGGCCCGCAAGTCGTCGGCACCGCTGGTGGGCAAGCACGCCACGCTGGGCATCGAAATGGCACCGCACATGCCGACCGATCCCGCGAACTCCAAGACCACCCTGCTCTACAACTACGAGTTCTGGGCGGACAATCGCGACGATATCGATGAGCGTTTCCAGTCCTGGCTGCTGCAGTAAGGCTCGTCACGTAACGGACTCCGGGGCGGGTGTCGCCCGCCCCGGAAACCGTTGCCATCCCCGAATGCACCCCGGCACGTCCCCCGGGTGCCTTCCGGCATGGCATCGGCCATCTGAAGGAAACAGGTGCGGGGACCCCCGGCACCTGACGCGACGGAGCAGGAGGCTCGGCACAACGCGATGACAGCGACCGATATGCAGAACGGGCCCGCCGGTGCCATCGTCACCGCAGACGGCCAGCCGCTGAAGGTCTCCCTGGCACGGGCACTCCGCCGTCAGCGTTTCTTCGCGATTGCACTTGTCGCGCCGCTGTTCATCTTCGTGGCAATCAGCTTCATCATTCCCATCGCCGACATGCTGTTCCGTTCCGTCGAGAACGGGATGGTCGCGGAAATCCTGCCGCAGACCGTCAAGGCACTGGATGACTGGGACGAAACCACGGGCGAATTGCCGGATGAGGCCGTCTATGCTGCCATGGTCGCTGACCTTAAGGTCGCAAGGGCAAACCGGACCAACACCAAGGTCGGGCAGCGCCTGAACTACGAGTTCTCCGGCATGTCCAGCCTGTTCCGGGGGGCAGGGCGCAAGGCGGCGCGGATCAAGGAACCGCCGTTCAAGGAACAGCTGATCAAGTCCGACAAGGACTGGGGCAAGGTGGTCACCTGGCGGGTGATCAAGCGTTTCTCCCCCAGCCTCACACCGGGCTATTACCTTGCTGCCATTGACGCCATGCAGACGCCGGAGGGCGATATCCGGTTCGAGGATTCCGAGCGCGCGATCCATACCAAGCTGTTCATCCGAACCATGATCATGTCCGTGGTCATCACGCTGATGACGCTGCTGCTCGGGTTCCCCATTGCCTATCTGATCGCCACGCAACCGACCAAGATCGGCAATCTGCTGATCATTCTCGTGCTTCTGCCCTTCTGGACCTCCCTGCTGGTGCGGACCACATCCTGGATCGCCCTGTTGCAGCAACAGGGGGTGATCAACGATACCCTCGTCTTTCTCGGCATCATTTCCGACGAGGGGCGACTGGCCATGATTCACAACGCCGCCGGGTCGGTGATTGCCATGACGCATATCCTGCTGCCGTTCATGGTGCTGCCACTTTACAGCGTCATGAAGACGGTGCCGCCGACCTACATGCGCGCCGCGACATCCCTCGGCGCGCATCCGTGGCCGGCCTTCTGGAAGGTCTATTTCCCCAATACGGTGCCGGGCATCGGGGCCGGGGCGATTCTGGTCTTCATCCTGTCCATCGGCTATTACATCACGCCGGAACTGGTGGGTGGCACGTCAGGCACCTTCATCTCCAACCGCATTGCCTTCCATGTCCAGAACTCGCTGAACTGGGGTCTGGCAGCGGCGCTGGGGGCGGTGCTTCTGGGCATCGTGCTGGTGTTCTACCTGCTGTACGACAAGATCGTCGGCATCGACAACATGAAGCTGGGTTAGGGAGAGACCGATGGCAGCCCTTCCCCCCTATGCCTCGACGCCGGAGCGGATCTGGTACTACGCCTTCCGCGTCATCTGTGCGGCGGTGTTCTTCTTCCTGATCTTCCCGCTGCTGGTGATTGTGCCGCTGTCATTCAACGCGGTACCCTTCTTCACCTTCACGACGGAGATGCTGGCGCTGGATCCGGCAGGCTATTCGACCAAGTGGTACCAGGAATTCTTCACCAGCCTGAACTGGCAGGGCGCGGTCTGGAACTCCTTCGTCATCGCCTTCTTCGCGACCATCCTGTCGGCCAGCCTCGGCACGCTGGCGGCACTTGGCCTGTCACGGCCGTCGATGCCCTATCGCACGCTGATCATGAGTATCCTGATCTCGCCCATGATCGTGCCGCTGATCATCTCCGCCGCCGGGATGTACTTCTTCTATTCCCGCGTCGGACTGCAGGGCACCCATCTCGGGGTCATCCTGGCCCATGCGGCGCTGGGTACGCCCTTCGTGGTGATCACCGTGACCGCGACTCTGGTCGGGTTCGACAACAATCTGATCCGCGCCGCGAACAGTCTCGGCGCGACGCCGACCCGGACCTTCTTCACGGTCATCGTGCCTCTGATCACGCCTGGCGTGATATCGGGCGCACTGTTCGCCTTCATCACCAGCTTCGACGAGGTGGTGGTGGTGCTGTTTGTCGGCTCGTTCGACCAGCGCACCATCCCCTGGCAGATGTTCTCCGGCATTCGCGAACAGATCAGTCCCACCATTCTGGCGGTGGCGACCCTGCTGACACTGGTGTCCATGCTGATGCTCTTCGCGCTGGAACTGCTGCGAAGACGCACCGAGCGCCTGCGGGGAATCAAGAACACCTGAGCGACACTTGCGAACGGCGCGTCGCAGCACGGACAGGTCTTGGCGATGGAAGGACAGCGGACGCTGACCCCGGTGCCAAGCTGAGCATGTCTTGTCCCTGTTGTGGTCTGGAGTCCGCCAATGCCAGAAGATGTCGCTCTGCGTTTCAGCCGCCAGGAATATGCCGACCGTCTGCACAAGACCCGCGCCGCCATGGAATCAGCCGGTATTGACCTGCTGATCCTCAGCGATCCCTCCAACATGGCCTGGCTCACCGGTTACGACGGCTGGTCGTTCTACGTGCATCAGGCGGTCATCGTCGGGCCGCACGGTGATCCGATCTGGTTCGGACGCGCGCAGGATCTGAACGGCGCAAAGCGTACCGTCTACATGGGGCTCGGTGACCTCGTCGGTTACGAGGATCACTATGTCCAGTCGATGGAGCGGCACCCGATGGAGGTGCTGTGCGCGGAGATCCTGACACGCGGCTGGGCCAGCGGCACCGTCGGTATCGAGATGGACAACTACTATTTCTCTGCCAAGGCTTTCGCGACGTTGCAGTCCGGCCTGCCGAACGTCCGGTTCCAGGATGCGACCGCGCTGGTCAACTGGCAGCGCGCGGTGAAGAGCCCGCAGGAACTTGGCTACATGCGCAAGGCTGCGCGGATCGTCGAGTCCCAGATGAAACGCATCTTCGAGATCGCCGAACCCGGTGTCCGCAAGTGCGACCTGATTGCGGAGATCTATGACGCGGGGCTGCGCGGCACGGATGGTCACGGTGGTGACTACGCGGCCATCGTGCCGCTGGTCGGCGCGGGCGTTGACGGGTCCGCTCCGCACCTGACCTGGGACGACAGTCCGCTGCGGGACAATGAGGGTGTCTTCTTCGAGATCGCCGGCTGCTATCACCGCTATCACTGTCCCCTGACCCGCACGGTCCACTTCGGTGAACCGCCGGAACTGTTTCGCCGGGCGGAGGCCGCGGTACAGGAAGGCATGGCGCTCGGCCTGGAGAAGGCGAAGGCTGGCAATACCTGCGAGGATGTGGCGCTGGCGTTCTTTGCCGAACTGCGCCGCCATGGGTTCGAGAAGAACAACCGCACCGGCTATCCCATCGGCCTGTCCTACCCGCCGGACTGGGGCGAGCGGACGATGAGTTTCCGCGCCGGGGACCTGACCGTGCTGCAACCGGGCATGACGTTCCATTTCATGACCGGCCTGTGGCAGGCGGACTGGGGCATCGCGATGACAGAGAGCATCGTGATCGGCGAGAACGGACCCGAGTGCCTGGCCAATGTGCCGCGCGAGCTGGTGGTGAAGCATGCCGCGGGCGCGACGGTGCAGGTGGCTGACATGCCGCCACCGGATACATCGAAACAACGCCCGCAGGCCTGATCCGTTCTATACTCCTGCCTTTCTGACAGTCAGATGGGGAGGACATGAACATGGCTGGCGATTACGCGAAATTCTCGACGTTCGAGGTGGACTGGCCTGCGGACCGGGTGCTGCGGCTGACCCTGAACAATCCGGCGACGATGAACTCGCTCGACCAGACGGGTCACAATCACATGACCTACATCTGGAACGAGATCGACGCCGACCCGGATGTTTCAGCCGTCATCCTGACCGGCAAGGGCAAGGCCTTCTCCGCCGGTGGTGACTTCGGCATGATCGAGGCGATGATCGACGACTACCACGCCCGCGTGCGGTCGTGGAAGGAAGCCAAGGACCTCGTCTACAACATCATCAACTGCGGCAAGCCCATCGTCTCCGCCATCAACGGTGTGGCGGTCGGTGCCGGGCTGGTGGCGGGCCTGCTGTCGGACATTTCCATCGCGGCGAAGTCGGCGAAGATCGTCGATGGCCATACCCGGCTGGGCGTCGCGGCGGGCGATCACGCCGTCATCAACTGGCCGATCCTGTGTGGCATGGCGAAGGCGAAGTACCACCTGATGCTGTGCGAGCCGATGACCGGTGAGGATGCCGAGCGCATGGGCCTGATATCGCTTGCCGTGGATGATGACGAACTGCAGGCCAAGGCGCTGGAGGTGGCCGTCCGGCTGGCCAACGGCGCACCGTCCGCCATGCGTTTCACCAAGTATGCATTGAACAACTGGTACCGGATGGCCGGACCGGCCTTCGATGCCTCCGTGGCACTGGAAATGCTCGGCTTCACCGGGCCGGAAGTGCGGGAGGGACTGGCATCCCATCGGGAGAAACGCCCGCCGGTCTTCGATCCGAAGTCCGACGCCTGATCGTATCCACGGGTCAGAGGAAGCGGCGGTAGTCGTACCTGGTGTCCAGGGGTGACGCCTCGACTTCGGCTACCGCCGTCTCCGCCAGTTCGATCATGCGGGCATGAAACGGGGACAGCTGGCAGGCGGGATCTGTCGCCGCGGCATCACCGGTCATGGCCAGCGCCTGGCAGCGGCAACCGCCGAAATCAACATCCCGCCGGTCGCAGCTTTGGCAGGGTTCGGCCATCCAGTCCGTGCCGCGATAGGCATTGAAGGCATCGCTGTCGTGCCAGATGTCGGACAGGGACTGATCGCGCACATTGGGAAATGTCAGGTGCGGAATGGTCTCCGCCGCATGGCAGGGCAGCACCTTGCCGGCCGGGGTGACATTCAGTGAACGCCTGCCCCAGCCACCAACGCAGGGCTTGGGTCTGCGTGCATAGTAATCAGGCACCACGGCATCGATGACGATCTGCCCGGCGAAGTCCGTGCGCGACTGGTCCACCGCTGCAGCCGAGGTGCGGACCTGTTCCGCCGTGGGCATCAGCGCGTCGCGATTGCGCAGCGCCCAGCCGTAGTACTGGACATGTGCGATCTCGATTCGGCGGGCACCCAGATCGACCGCGAACTGCACCATCTCCCGCACCCGGTCGGCGTTGCCCCGATGAATGACGGCATTGACGGTCAGCGGCAGACCGAGGCCGGTCACCTGCGCGGCCAGTTCCAGTTTCCGCGCGTGTGATCCCTGCATCCCCGATACATGATCGGCCTGGTCCGAGATATCACCCTGGAACGAGATCTGGACATGATCCAGCCCGGCATCGGCCAGCGCATTCAACTTCGCCCCGGCAACGTTGATGCCGGAGGTGATCAGGTTGGTATAGAGGCCGACATCCCGGCAATGGGCGGTGATCTCGACAATGTCCGGGCGTGCTGTCGGCTCACCGCCCGACAGGTGCACCTGCATGACGCCCAGGGCCGCCGCCTCGGCGAAGACCCGTTTCCAGGTCAGGGTGTCGAGCTCGCTGGAGCGACGGTCGAGGTTCTCCGGATTGGAGCAATAGGGGCAGGACAGGGGACAGCGATGCGTCAGTTCCGCCAGCAGGCCGAGCGGCGGATCGATGGCCGCGCCGTCAGTCATTGCCGGTCAGGTCCAGCAGGCGCTTGTCCGCCAGCCCCTGCAGCATGGACTTCACATCCCGGTCGATCTGGGCGCGGTCGGCAGCGAAGGTCCGGGCAAGGTCATCGACAACCATTGCAACGGTGACAGTGCCATCCACACGTTTCAGGACTTCGTTTGCAATCGGATCGAGCTTCAGCACACGCTCCGGCGCCATCAGCGTGAAACCGCCGCGCGCCTGATCCTCACGCAGCCGCACACCACGTGGCAGGGCCGGGATGGTGTCATCGCCGATCATGGCCGATAGGCGCCCGGCGGAATCATCCCGGGTGCGACATAGGCAGAATGCAGCGCATCCAGCTGGGCCCAGAGCACGTTGCACTTGAATGTCAGGGCATCCAGCACGGCCTGCTGCTGATCCGGCCGAACCGCATGCTCCCGCACGTAGTTCAGCGCGAAATCGGAGTCCCTCGGCGCCTGGGTCAGGCGCTTGCTGAAGTAGGCGAGTGTCTCGGCATCGACGAAATCGTAGTTGGCAAGCATTCCGGAGACCCGCTCCGAGATGATTGTCGGCGAGAACAGTTCGGTCAGGGATGAGGCGATGGCTTCCAGCAGCGGCATCTCCGCCACGAAGTGGACATAGGCCTCAACCGCGAAGCGGGTGGCGGGCAGGATGCCGACCATGTCCCGCACGTACTCGCGGTCCAGCCCCAGGCCAGTGGTCAGCCTCAGCCAGCGCTCGATACCGCCATCGTCACCGCCGCGTGGGCCTTCGCCTTCATCCTCACCGTCGTGATCGACGATGCGGCGGCGCCATTCGCGGCGTAGTTCCACGCTGGGCAGCCGTGCCATCAGCATGGCGTCCTTCTTCGGGATGTGCGCCTGATAGCAATAGCGGTTCAGCGCCCAAGCCTGCACCTGTCCCTTGTTCAGCTTGCCGTCGTGCAGCAGGCGGTGAAACGGATGCAGATTGTGATAGCGACGGGCGCCGATGTCGCGCAGGGCTTCCTCCAGCCCGTCGGGACTGAGGGGCCGGTCGGCGCTTACATATTGTGGCAGTTCAAAGGTATTCATGCAGTCACGGTCATGCTGTCTGCCAGCGTTTCATCCCGGCGCGGGGGGACCGGAAACCGGCGCGTGGCCGCTACGATCCTTCACACAGCCGCACCTGGCGGATGTCTGCTCCGGAAATGTCAAACGGTGGGGCTGAAACGAAAACGACCGACCGGTTTCCCGGCCGGTCGTTCCGTCAAACGCCAGAAAAGGCGCAATCAGAATTCGGCGGGGAAATAACCGTTGATTTCCATGCCGATGCAGATTTCTTCGATACGCGGTGTGGACCAGGCCATGTTGTTTTCCTCCGGTTTTTTGTTTTAGGGCAGTCGAACTGGCTTGAATGCTACAACACCGGCTCGTCAGCTCCCAAGGACTTTTCTGTATTGATTTCTATCCAGCGGCCGTGACGGCACGCTGCGCCATCACGCCGACCAGATGCGCCCGGTAGTCGGCACCGGCGTGGATGTCGCTGTTCAGGTCATCGGCGGAAACCGAAATGCCCTTCAGCGCGTCGGCGGAGAAGCTGCCGGACAGTGCCGTCTCCATGTCCGGGACGCGGAACACGGCAGGGCCGGCACCGGTCACGGCAACCCTCACGCCGCTGCTGCCCTTGGCGACGAAGACGCCGACGATGGCATAGCGCGATGCAGGATTCGGGAACTTGGCATAGGCAGCCTTCTCGGCTGTCGGGAACACCACTTCGGTGATGATCTCGTCATCTTCCAGCGCGGTCTCGAACATGCCGGTGAAGAAATCCTCCGCCGCCAGTTCCCGCTTGGTGGTGCGGACCGTCGCGCCAAGCGCCACCAGCGCCGCCGGATAATCCGCCGCCGGGTCATTGTTGGCGATGGAGCCACCGAGGGTGCCGCGGTTGCGGACCTGCGGGTCGCCGATCCCTTCGGCCAGGTCGGCCAGCGCGGGAATGGCAGCCTTCACATCGGCCGATGCAGCAACATCGGCATGGCGCGTCATGGCACCGATGACGATGCTGTTGCCGTCCTTGCGGATCCCGGCCAGATCGCCGAGGCCACCCAGATCGACGACATCGCTGGGGCTGGCCAGACGCTGTTTCAGCGTCGGGATCAGGGTCATGCCACCTGCCATCAGCTTGCCGTCCTCGGCCCCGGCAATGGCCGACTTCGCGGCATCCAGGCTTCCCGGCTTCACATATTCAAAATCGTACATGGTGTCCCCCTTACTCGGCAGCCTGGGCGGTCGCGCCCTGATTGACGATGTTCCAGATCTTCGCCGGTGTTGCCGGCATGTCGATGTGCGTGACGCCATAGTCGCGCAAGGCGTCGACGATGGCATTGATGACCGCGGGCGGTGAGCCGATGGCACCGGCCTCGCCACACCCTTTCACACCCAGCACATTGTGGGTGCAGGCCGTGACCTCGTGATCCACCGTGAATGACGGCACATCATCAGCGCGCGGCATGCAGTAGTCCATGTAGGAGCCACTGAGCAACTGGCCGCTGGAGTCATAGGCCGCATTCTCGAACAGTGCCTGGCCAATGCCCTGCACCAGTCCGCCGTGAACCTGCCCCTCGACAATCATCGGGTTGATGACATTGCCGAAGTCGTCGGTGGCATGCATGGCCACGATCTCGAGCTCGCCTGTCGACGGGTCGATCTCGACCTCGCAGATGTGCGAACCGGCGGGGAAGGTGAAGTTCTTCGGATCGTAGAACGACGTCTCCTCCAGCCCGGGTTCCAGTTCCTCCAGCGGATAGTTGTGCGGGACATAGGCCGTCAGGGCCACGTCGCCGAACGGCACCGCCTTGTCGGTTCCGGCCACCTTGAAGATGCCATCCTCGAAGACAACGTCCTCGGCGGAAGCTTCCATCAGATGCGCGGCGATCTTGGTTGCCTTGTTGATGATCTTGTCCGTCGCATTGGACAGGGCCACACCACCCACCGCCATGGAGCGGGAGCCGTAGGTGCCCATGCCGAACGGGATCTTGTTGGTGTCGCCATGCACGATCTCGATATTGGCGACGTCCATGCCCAGCTTGTCGGCGACGATCTGGGCAAAGCTGGTCTCGTGCCCCTGGCCATGGCTGTGACTGCCGGTCAGCACCTGGATGGAACCGGTGGGGTTCACCCGCACCGTGGCGCTTTCGTACAGGCCCGCCCGGGCGCCCAGTGCACCGGCGATGTTGGACGGTGCGATGCCACAGGCCTCGATATAGCAGCTGATGCCGATGCCCCGCAGCTTGCCGCGCTTCGCGGCTTCCTGGCGACGCTCCTCGAAGCTGTCCCACTTGCTGGCCGCCAGTGCAGGGGTCAGCGTCGCCTCGAAATCGCCCGTGTCATAGGTCAGGGCGACCGGCGTGTCATAGGGGAACTGGTCGGGTTGGATGAAGTTCTTGCGCCGCAGTGCGATGCGGTCGATCCCCATCTCCGCCGCCGCCTTGTCGACGATGCGTTCCAGCAGGTAGGTCGCCTCCGGCCGACCGGCCCCGCGATAGGCATCGACAGGCACGGTGTTGGTGAAGGCCGCCTTGACCTCCGCATAGATCACCGGGGTCGTGTACTGCCCGGCCAGCAGGGTGGCGTGCAGGTAGGTCGGGATCGACGGAGCAAAGGTGGACAGATAGGCGCCCATGTTGGCCAGCGTGAACTCGCGCAGCGCCAGGAACTTGCCGTCCGCATCCAGCGCCAGCTCGACCTTCGTCACGTGGTCGCGGGCATGGGCGTCGGACAGGAAGGCCTCGGTACGGTCGGAGGTCCATTTGACCGGACGCTCCAGCACCTTGGCGGCCACCGTCATGATGGCTTCCTCGGCATAATGGTAGATCTTGGAGCCGAAGCCGCCGCCCACGTCCGGTGCATAGATGCGCAGCTTGTGCTCCGGGATCTGCAGCACGAAGGCCCCCATCAGCAGCCGGATCACATGCGGGTTCTGGCTGGTGGTATAGAGCGTGTGTTCGCCGCTGGCATTGTCATAGTCACCAATGGCGCAGCGCGGTTCCATGGCGTTTGGCACCAGGCGGTTGTTGATCAGTTCCAGGGATGTGACGTGGTGCGCCTTCTCGAACGCGGCATCCACGGCAGCACGGTCACCGATCTCCCAGTCGAAGCACTGGTTGTCCGCCGCCTCGTCATGCACCGCGGCCGGCGCGTTCTGCAGCGCCTCCCGCATGTCGATGACCGCGGGCAGCTCCGTGTAGTCGATATCGACCAGTTCCGCCGCGTCGCGGGCCTGGGTCTTGGTCTCGGCGATCACCACGGCGACGGGATCGCCCACATGGCGGACCTTGCCTTCGGCCAGGATCGGGTGCTTGGGCTCGATCATCGGCTCTTCGCCCTTGCCGATGACCTGCCAGCCACAGGGCAGGCCACCGAAGGCCGCAAAGTCCTCCGCCGTCAGCACGGCGACGACACCGGGCGCGGCCAGCGCCGCAGCCTTGTCGATGCCGTTGATGGCGGCGTGGGCGTGGGGTGACCGCACGATGATGGCGTGGGTCTGATTCAGCAGGTTGATGTCGTCGGTGTACTTGCCGCGACCGCGCACGAACCGAAAGTCTTCCTTGCGCAGGACGCTGGCGCCAATTCCCTGTTCAGTCATGTTGCCTCCTCAGGGCCCGTGTCCGCCGATCAAGCCGACGTATGTGCCATGGGGCCCGTTTCCTGGGTTGGGGTGCGGCGGTCTTCCGCCGCCGTCACCCGATCATGCTACCGCCGCGCGATGGTTCAGCCGCGCATCGCCTCCGCACCCGCCTTGATGCTCTTGACGATGTTGTGATAGCCGGTGCAGCGGCAGATGTTGCCTTCCAGCCATTCACGGATCTCGGTTTCCGACGGATCAGCGTTCTGCTGCACCAGGTCGATCGCGCTCATGATCATGCCCGGGGTGCAGAAGCCGCACTGCAGGCCGTGGTTTTCCCGGAAAGCCGCCTGCATCGGGTGCAGGTCGTCGCCCTTGGCCAGTCCCTCGATCGTGGTGACATTGGCTCCGTCGGCCTGAACCGCCAGCATGGTGCAGCTCTTGGCGGAATCGCCGTCCACATGCACGACACAGGCACCGCACTGGCTGGTGTCACAGCCGACATGCGTGCCGGTCAGGCGCTGCTGATCGCGCAGGAACTCGACAAGCAGGGTGCGCGATTCAACTTCACCGCTGACCTGCTTGCCATTGATCGTCATCGTCACGTTTGCCATGTGACCCCGTCCTCCCTTGGTCGAAGATATCTTGTGTGCATCCTGTATCGCCTTGGCCTCAGGCTCAAGAGACGAGAGCGACCAGAACGAGAATCAATCCTGCAGCCCCCAGGAACCAGATCCATGCAGGCAGTCGCCCGGACCCTGCCGGCTCCGGTTTCGGCGGCTGTGAAGGTGCGGCCTGCGGCGTCGGGCGCATCTCGGTCTCCGGCTGCGGAGCATCGCTGACCGCCACCTCCGGGGCCGGGGTGTCCGCATCTGCCGGATCGGTCTCCGCCACCGGCTGAGCCGGTGCCGCGGTCTCCTCCGGCTCCACCGGCGCGCTGCTGTCGCCTGGTGTCTCCACATGTTCCCGGAAATTGCTGAAGAACTGGTCGGCCAGCTTCTTGGCAGTGCCGTCGATCAGGCGGGAGCCGATCTGGGCCAGCTTGCCGCCGACCTGGGCATCGACTTCATAGCTCAGCACCGTGCCGCCGCCGTCGCGCGCGTCCAGCCGCACATCCGCGCCGCCCTTGGCAAAACCGGCAGCGCCGCCCTTGCCCGACCCCTCGATGCGATAGGACTCGGGCGGGTTGAGATCCTTCAACTCGACGGAGCCGTTGAACTTGGCCTTCACCGGTCCGACCTTGGCGGTCACCGTCGCGGTCAGTTCGTTCTCTCCGGTCTTGTCCAGCGACTCGCAGCCGGGAATGCAGGCGCGCAGGACCGCGGGATCGTTCAGCGCTTCCCAGACCTTCTGCCGGTCCGCCTCGAGTTCATAGGTTCCGGTGATCTTCACTGGCTCACCTCCCTGTCAGGTTGGGCTGTTCGGGCACATGGTCACCCGAAGTGTTTGTGATTGGCCGGAAACGTAGTGCGTCCGGAGCCCGTTGCCCAACGAGCGGCCCGGCCTTACAGGGTTTTGCGTCCCTATGACGCATCCATTCCAACCGTCGCTGTCGCACCCTGAGAGGCATGACCTACAAGATCGATATCGCCATCATCGGAGCGGGCGCCTGGGGCAATGCCCTGCAGGCCGCCATTGGCCGTGCTGGTCCCGGAACGACACTAGTCGGACGGGGACTGGAACAGCAGCGCAATGCAGTGGCGGGGGCTGACGCACTGTTGCTGGTCGTGCCTGCCCAGACGATCCGGGGCGTCCTGCAGGGCCTGGCCGACAGCATTGATCCGGCTCTGCCCATCCTGATCTGCGCCAAGGGTGTGGAACGCGAAACCGGGGACCTGTTGCCCGAAGTGGTGGCGGAGGTTCTGCCACACAATCCAGTGGGCATGCTGTCGGGTCCGAACTTCGCCGGGGAAGTCGCGCGTGGCCTGCCTGCGGCGGCGGTGCTGGCCGTTGACCCGCTGGAGAATGCCGAATACTGGGCCGCCGCCCTCGGTTCACCGGCGTTTCGCCTCTACGCCAGTGATGATGTGGTGGGTGTGGCGCTGGGCGGTGCCATGAAGAACGTGCTGGCCATCGCCGCAGGGGCGGTCACAGGTGCGGGGCTGGGCCTGAACGCCCGTGCTGCGGTGATCTCGCGCGGGCTGGCCGAGCTGCGCCGTCTTGGCCGTGCCATCGGTGCCCGCGATGAAACCCTTGCCGGTCTCTCCGGGCTCGGCGATCTGGTGCTGTCCTGTACCGACGAGACCTCGCGCAACTTTGCCTTCGGCGCGGCGCTGGGGCGTGACGGTGATCTGCCGGATGTACTGGTCGAAGGGGTGCATTCGGTGGAGCCGCTGGTGCAGCGCGCCGCCGCACTGGGGGTCGAGCTGCCCATTGCCATGGCCGTGCATGAGGTGCTGCACCTGGGTACACCGCTGCGCCAGGCGGTGGCCGACCTGCTCGCCCGTCCTGTGGGCGCAGCAGAGAACTGAGTGTCCGTCCGTCAGGCTGCCGAAGGCCTCAGATATCGGCCTTCAGGAAATCATGCACGGTGTCGTAGAGCGCATGACGACGGCTTTCCAGCAGCATGGAATGGGTCGCGCCGCCGATCAGGGTGAAACGCTTCTCCCGCGCCGAACCCAGCCGGTCGAAGACATCTCGGCCCTGTTCCGGTGTCGTCTCATGGTCCCATTCGCCCACCACGATCTGGGTCGGGCAGGTGATGCGTGACGGATCCCACGTCGGATCATCCTTCAGCCAGTGCTGTTGCACGTCCTGCACCACACCGGCCGGTGCGCGCAGGAAAGGGGGCTGCTGGTTCCCGGTTTCCGGATCGGTGGCCACGGCGGCGTCCGCCCAGGCGCGCATGGCCTCCGGCGTGCAGATTGCCGCCTTCTGATCCTCATCCAGACCGATGCACCAGCGGCTGACCACCGCCTCGGCCTCCACCTTCCGCCAGGCGCCGGGTGTGCCCATCGCACCGATCCCCTGTGTCGAGACCCGGCACCAGAGCGCCCCGGAAAGCACCAGCCGCCGGACCTTGTCCGGGTTGCGCGCCGTGACGCCGCCGCCAATCGCGGTTCCCCAGGAATAGCCGACCAGGTCGAGTTGCTGAAGGCCGCGCCGTGCCAGAATGAAGTCGATGGCGCGCTCCACATCCTGTTCGGCCACAGGGGTGCGGATGATCGGCGGATTGTCCTCCGCCGGCGCCGCCATCTCTGCCGGACGGTCGGACAGGCCATAGCCGGGAAGATCGATGCACCAGACATCGAAGCCACGGGCGGCCATCCAGTCCATCCAGGACACGCCATCGACCGCATAGTCGAACATGATGGTGGAAGGGTAGGTCGCGCCGTGGATGAACAGGACCGCCGGGCCTTCCGCGTCCAGATGCTTGTTGCGCAGCGCCGTCCTCAGCCCCGGCAGGCTGCTGTCGATGAAGTGATCCGTACTGTTCATGTTGCCCGCCGTCGCCATCACATCACTGCCCCGATCTGCCAGGGCAGGAACTCGTCATCACCGAAGCCCAGCCGCTCCGAACAGGTAAGGTCACCGGAGGCAATCTCGATGATCCGGTCGAAGATCATCTGTCCCATCTCCTGAACCGATTTCTCGCCGTCCACCACCAGGCCGCAATTGATGTCCATGTCGTCGGACAGCCGCGAATACATCGCTGTATTGGTGGCCAGCTTCATCGACGGCGTCGGCTTGCAGCCGAAGACGGAGCCGCGCCCCGTGGTAAAACAGACGACGTTGGCCCCGCCCGCGACGAAGCCGGTGACGGAGACGGGGTCATAGCCGGGGGTATCCATGAAGACGAAGCCCTTGGCGGTGATCTTCTCGCCGTAGCTGTAGACGTCGACCAGGTTCGTCGTGCCGCCCTTGGCTGCCGCGCCCAGGCTCTTCTCCAGGATGGTGGTCAGGCCACCGGCCTTGTTGCCCGGGCTCGGGTTGTTGTCCATCGAGCCGCTGTTGCGGGCGACATAGTCTTCCCACCAGTGGATCTTGGTGATCAGTTTCTGCGCCACCTCTTCCGACACCGCGCGCCGCGTCAGCAGATGCTCGGCGCCGTAGATCTCCGGGGTCTCGCCCAGACAGGCGGTGCCGCCGTGGCGCACCAGCAGGTCGGCGGCTGCACCCAGCGCCGGGTTGGCCGAGATGCCGGAGTAGGCGTCGGAGCCGCCGCATTCCAGCCCCAGGATCAACTCGGATGCCGGGATCGGTTCCCGCGCCTTGGCGTTGGCATGGGGCAGCATCTCCTTCACCAGGTCGATGCCCTTCTTCACCGTGGCGGTGGTGCCGCCGGAGTCCTGAATGGTGAACATGTGCAGCAGCGGTCCGGGCTTCAGCCCCTCCACATCCATCATCATGCCCAGCTGGGCGGCCTCGCAGCCGAGACCGATGAACAGCAGCCCGGCGAAATTGGCGTGGCGCGCATATCCGGCAAAGGTGCGTGACAGCATCCGCATGCCCTCGCCGTCGGAGGCCATGCCGCAACCGGTGCCGTGGGTCAGGGCCACCACACCATCGACGTTCGGGTACGCGGCCAGCATCTCGGGGCTGCGGAAGTGGTCGGCAACATAGCGGGCGACCGTGGCGGAACAGTTCACCGAGGTCAGCACACCGATGTAGTTGCGGGTCGCCGCGCGGCCATTGTCGCGCCGGAAGCCCTGGAACACGGCGCGCTCATGCTCCGCGAATTGGTCCGTGGGCCGCACGTCCTGGCCGATGGCGTAGTCCCGCTCGAAATTGCCGAACAGGCAGTTGTGGGTGTGGACATGATCGCCGGGCGCGATGCCGCCCTCCGCAAAGCCGATGATCTGATTGTACTTGCGCACCGGATCGCCGGGGCTGATCCCGCCCAGCGCAATCTTGTGACCGGCGGGAATATGGTGGTTCGCGGTGACGCCATAGGGCGCGATCTGCGTGCCCGGCAGGATGTCCACCCGCGCCACGGCGACATTGTCGGCCCCGTCCAGCCTGATCGTCAGAGCTTCGGTCATTCCCCATCCTCCCCTGTTTTGCAGGCAAGGATAGGGCCTATCCTTGCCTTTGCGAAGGGGATGTCACCAGGGGACGCACTTTCCGCCCTGATCCAGGAATGTGCCGTTCTCGGCTGGGGTCAGGCGGTCGATCACGGACAGCAGTTCCGTTGCTGCGGTTTCCGGACTTCGTACCCTCAGCCCGCGGGCGGCAAAGGGGTCGGAAAGGTCGGTGGCGACCGTGCCGGGATGCAGCGCGACACAGATGGCATCGGGGTTGTGGCGGTGCAGTTCGATGGATTGTGTACGGACGATCTGGTTCAGCGCGGCCTTCGAGGCGCGGTAACTGGTCCAGCCGCCCAGCCTGTTGTCGCCGATGCTTCCCACCCGTGCCGAAAGTGCGGTGAAGACGGCGCGACCGCTGGAGGGCAGCAGCGGCAGAAGGTGCTTCATCACCAGTGCCGGGCCAATGGCATTGATGGCGAAAGCCTTTGCCATGTGCTCCGGGTCGAGATGCCGCCATGTCTTTTCCGGTCTGTAGCGGGCGTCATGCAGGAAACCGGTGGCGAGGATGATCAGCCGCAGGGGCACGGGTTCAGCCCGGATGCGCCGCGCCAGGTCAGCAATCGTTTCCTCTTCGCGCAGATCGACGGGGTGTGCCCCGGCACGGGTGGTGCGCCACACCCCCCGCCAGTCCCCCGAACGTTCCAGACCGTCGGCCAGCGCGCTGCCGATGCCGCCACCACCGCCGATGACGACGGCAAGTGCCGGATCGGCCGTTTCCATGGTCATGTTGAGAATCCTCCGACGCTCGCGTCCGGGCCTCCGGCGCTGCTGTCTGTTCTACGCATCCGGGGCAGGCGGGATCACTGCCGGGGCCCCGCATTGGCGGCGGGCCGCGAACATGGCTCGACAGCGGCAGGTGGAAAGGATAGGTTCCGCGCCGCTCACACATATCCCGAATTTTCTCAGCAACCGGATTTTCCAGCATGAAGATCAACGGCAATGCGATCCGTCCCGGCAACGTGATCGAACACAAGGGCGGCCTCTGGCGGGCTGTCCGCATTCAGCATACGCAGCCCGGCAAGGGCGGTGCCTATCTGCAGGTGGAACTGAAGAACCTGCGCGACGGGTCGAAGCTGAACGAACGGTTCCGCTCCGCCGAGACGGTCGAACGTGCCCGTCTGGAGCAGAAGGATTATCAGTACCTGTTCACGGACGGTGAGCTGGTGACCTTCATGGACACCGACAGTTATGAGCAGATCAGCATTGCCACCTCCCTGGTCGGAGAGCAGGCGGTCTATCTGCAGGACGGCATGATGGTGCAGGTCGAGATGTACGAGGAAGAGGCCCTGGGCCTGATCCTGCCGGAACATGTGACGCTGGAAGTGACGGAAACGGAACCGGTGGTGAAGGGTCAGACCGCCGCGAACAGTTACAAGCCCGCCATCCTGGACAATGGCATGCGCTGCATGGTGCCCCCCTTCGTTGGCGTTGGTGAGAAGGTCGTGATCGCCACGGCTGAAGGCACCTACGTCAGCCGCGCCTGAGAGGCCGAACGTCGTGCGTAAATCCCCCCTGATCAATGTCATGGAACGCGCTGTCCGCAAGGCCGGGCGCTCGCTGCTGCATGATTTCGGCGAGATCGAGCAGTTGCAGGTGTCCCGCAAGGGGCCTGGCGACTTCGTCACCAACGCCGACCTGCAGGCGGAACGGATCCTGCGTGAGGAGCTGCAGCGCGCGCGCCCCGATTTCGGCTTCCTGCTGGAGGAAGGCGGGGAGGTGAAAGGCGCGGATCCGGAAAGCTTCTGGATCATCGATCCGCTGGATGGCACGACGAACTTCCTGCATGGCATTCCGCATTTCGCCATCTCGCTCGGCCTGCAGCAGCATGGCGAACTGGTTGCCGGCATGGTGCTGGCCCCGGTCGGGGACGAGATGTACTACGCGGAGAAGGGGCGCGGCGCTTTCGTCAATGACAAGCGCCTGCGCGTTTCGGGCCGCACGCGCATGGATGAATCCGTGTTCGGTACCGGCATTCCGCACATCGGCAAGGACGGCCACGCCACGTTCCATCGCGAGATGCAGGAACTGACCGGACGGGTCGCCGGTATTCGCAGGCTGGGCGTTGCCTCGCTGGACCTCGCCTATGTCGCCGCCGGTCGGTTCGAAGGCTTCTGGGAACGTGACCTGAAGCCCTGGGACATGGCCGCCGGGATTGTCCTGGTCCGTGAGGCCGGTGGTCTGGTGACGGACCTGAACGGTGGCCGCAAGATGCTGCAGACCGGCAGCATAGTCGCCGGGAACGGGCAGATGCAGCAGCCGCTGCTGCAGGCCCTGAAGGATGCGTCGAAGCGCAAGGCTGCCTGATTTTCGCCACAGGCTTCCCGGATCGTTGGCAATCTGCACGGCACCGGCAGGTCATGGCGGGTTTTGATCTGGACGAGCGATGCAGTAATGTCCGCCCAAACAGGTCTGGAGGGCAGTGAACTTGGCAACCTGCGGCGAGGGCAGGCAGAAGCCTGAAACGAAACGTGCGCGCGGACCATCGATGATGGTGTTGGCGATCAGTATCGGTGCGCTGTCTTTCGCTGTGCCTGTCATGGCGCAACAGGGCTCCGTCTGGATCAATCCCGATATTGTTGGCTCGGCCCCTGCTCCGCAGGTGCAGCCGGGCCTCCTGTCACCCGGGCCACAGCGTTATCGACTTCCTTTCAACAAGCCGTCAGAGCCCGTGCGGCTGACGCCTCCAGGCGCGCGCAGCAGTACGACTGGTTCGACGGGCGGTCGCGCGTCGGTCCTGTCACGTCCCGTGGCACCCCGTGCGCCGGTGACCGTGGCCCTGCAACCGCCGCCCGCTGCCCCCGCCTCTGCAACACCGCCGGAGAGAACCGTCGCAAGACAGGTTGAACCGCCAACAGCACGGCCAGCCGCACCGGCGGCAGTTCCGACGACGCCACCCGTTGCAGCCGCGCCCCGGGAGCCTGAGCCGGCCAGAACCGAACCGCGTGTCATCCGTCCGACTGCACCGGCCACGGTCGAGGCTCCGGCCGCAGCGCCGCCGCCGCCCCGTGCCGAACCTCCTGCCCCGCCCCGCCAGGTTGCCACTGCGGCACCCGCCGCGACGGCTTCTGCCGCTGCGGGCGCGACCCGAGTGCTGTTTCAGGGAGCGACCGAGGATCTTGATCCGGCTGGACGGGCAACGATCCGCGAGATCGCCGAGAGCCTGAAAGGCAGCAGTGACCGGATCCAGATCAGGGCCTATGCCGACAGCGACACGGAGACCGAGGGCTGGAAGCGGCGACTGTCGCTGCGCCGTGGCAACAATGTCCGCCTGGCGCTGCTGGACGAAGGTGTTCAGAGTTTCCGGATTCTGCTGCGGGCACTGGGGGCGCCGACCGACGGTGGCCCGGGCAATCGCGTCGATCTCATCACTGAAAGCAGGTAGCGTATGATCCAGCCTTCTGTCTATCTGACACGGATCGCGATCTTTCTGGTCATTGTCACAGGTGTCGTTGCGGCGCTGCATGAGGCGCTGCTCGGCATCTTCATGACCAATCCCGTGCTGAACGGGCTGATCCTCGGTGTGCTGCTGATCGGGGTGATCTACGTCATCCGCCAGGTGCTGCTGCTGCGTCCCGCCGTGCGCTGGGTGGAATCGTTCCGCCGCAACGACCCCAGCCTTTCGATCCAGACCGCCCCGTCGATGCTCTCGCCGCTGGCCACGATGCTGCAGGAGAAGAAGGGGCGGGTCAGCCTGTCCACCATGTCGCTGCGGTCGCTGCTCGACTCGATCAGCTCCCGGCTGGACGAATCCCGCGACATCTCCCGCTATCTGATCGGGACGCTGGTGATCCTGGGCCTGCTGGGCACCTTCTGGGGCCTGATCGACGCCATCACCTCCGTCGGCAGTTCGGTCCGCGGGCTGACGGTGGAGAGCGATGACGTCGGCGATATCTTCGAAGCACTGAAGCTGGCGATCCTGCAACCCATGGACGGCATGGGCACGGCGTTCTCGTCGCCGCTCTTCGGTCTGGCCGGTTCCGTCATCCTGGGTTTCATCGAACTGCAGGCCAGCCAGTCGCAGAACCGGTTCTACAATGACCTGGAGGAATGGCTCTCCAGCTTCACGCGCCTGTCCAGCGGTGCCGCGGGTGGCATCGCGGAGGGTGAGGGCTCGGTGCCTGTCTATGTGCAGGCCCTGCTGGAGCAGACGGCGGACAGTCTGGAGAACCTGCAAAGGATCATGGCGCGGTCGGAGGAATCGCGCGTTTCCGGCAATCAGACCCTGCTGCAGCTTTCGGAACGCCTTGCCAGTCTGACCGACCAGATGCGGACCGAACGCGACCTGATGGTGAAGCTGGCCGAAGGGCAGATGGAACTGAAACCGATCCTGCAGCGCATCGCCGTGGCCACGGAGCAGGGGTCCGGCGACAGCGCCGCGGATACGCACCTGCGCAACATCGATGTCTATGTGACGCGCCTGCTGGAGGAAACGGTGACCGGACGGCAGCAGACGGTCGATGAACTCCGTTCCGAGATCAAGGTGCTGACCCGGACCATTGCGGCGATCGCCGACGAAGGCCGCTGATGCCCCGGCACCGCAGGCAACGCGCGGAGAACAACATCTGGCCGGGCTTCGTGGATGCCCTGTCGGCACTGTTGCTGACCTTCATCTTCATGATGGTGATCTACACGCTGGCGCAGTTTGTCCTCAGCTATTCGATTTCCGGCAAGGATGAGGCGCTTTCCCGACTGACGGCGGAACTGTCGGAACTGCAGTCGCTGCTGTCCAGCGAACGCAGTGCCAACGAGGACCTGCGGGAGAATGTATCCCAGCTTTCCGCCGCCCTGAACGAATCGACGGCGGCGCGTGACCTGCTGACACTGCAGATCGCCGACCTGCAGCGCCGCGCCTCCGACGCCGAGCGCCGCCTGGACGAACGCCCCGAGTTCTCGGAGGCGGATCGGGCGGAGATGGAGGCCCGTATCGCGGAGTTGCTGGCCCGGGAAGCCGCCCTGGCCCGCCGCCGCGATGAATCCGACAGTGCCCGCGCCCGCTCCGATCAGGAACTCAACGAACTCCAGGCACTCTATTTCGAGGCGCAGGACAGGATCACCGAGCTGGAGAACCGTGTGCTGGAGCGGCAGAGCGAGATTGCCGACCTCAATGCCGACCTGACGGCGGCGCGCAATCGGCTGACCACGACCCTTGCCGAGCTCGACCGGACACGTGAGAGCCTGGATCAGGAGCGGGATGCGCGCCAGCAGGGCCAGGCCGAACTGACCGAGGAACAGCGCATTTCGGAAGCAGCGCGTCGGCAGGTCAACCTGCTGAACCTGCAACTCGCCGACCTGCGCAAGCAATTGGCACAGATCCAGGCTCTGCTGGACGAGTTCGAGATCAAGGATGCGGAGAGCAAGGCGACCATTGCCGATCTCGGCCAGCGACTGAACCGGGCACTGGCAGCGCAGGTCGAGAAGCTGTCGCGCTATCGCTCGGAGTTCTTCGGGCGTCTGCGGGAGGTGCTGCGCGGGCAGCACGGCATTCGCATCGTGGGCGACCGGTTCGTGTTCCAGTCGGAAGTCCTGTTCGGTTCCGGCAGTGCCGAGATGGGGGTGGCCGGACGCATCCAGCTCACCAAGCTGGCTGAAACGCTGATCGATATCTCCCGCAAGATTCCCGATGACATCAACTGGATCCTGCGGGTGGACGGGCACACCGACAGCGTGCCGATCAGCACATCACGATTCCCGTCGAACTGGGAACTGTCGGCTGCGCGCGCCATCGCGGTCTCGAAATATCTGATCCTGCAGGGCCTTCCGCCCGACCGTCTGGCCCCGACCGGCTTTGGCGAGTTCCACCCGCTTGAGTCGGGTGACAGCGAACTGGCGCGCCGCCGGAATCGCCGTATCGAACTGAAACTGACGGAGCGGTGAGCGATCCGTCAGGCTGATCATCGGCCCGACCGCGCGGCCGGGCCGATAATTCTCGAATCAGAGGTTACCCAGAACCGCTTCGGCGCCGGAGACGGACATCTCGCCCGGATTCTCCTCGACGGCGAGGTGCGAGACCTTGCCATTGTCGACAACCATGGCAAACCGGGTGGCGCGCTTGCCGAGACCGCGCGCGGAGAGATCAAGCTCCAGGCCCAGTTTCGCGGTGTAGTCGCCCGCGCCGTCGGCCAGCATCATGACCTTGTCGCCCACGCCCTGATCCTTGCCCCAGGCGCCCATGACGAACACGTCGTTGACGGACAGGCAGGCCACGGTATCCACGCCCTTCGCGCTCAGCGCCTCGGCATTCGAGACGTAGCTGGGGACATGCTTGGCAGAGCAGGTCGGGGTGAAGGCGCCGGGCACCGCGAACAGGACGACCTTCTTGCCGCTGAACAGTTCATCTGTGGTGATCGGCGCGGGCCCTTCAGCGGTCATGCGCATCAGCATGCCTTCGGGCACGGTATCTCCAACCTGGATGGTCATCTTGTGTCTCCTTGAATGGTCACGATGGTGTTCTTGAACGGGGCGCAGGATGGCGCAACGCGTCTGTGGTTGCAAAGCTGAACTGCGCGGCTGTGTCGGTGAAAGCTGCTATCTGTCTGATACATCGAATCGACGCGCCGCTCACTGGCTGGGCTCGATGGTTCCGGTTGTCTCGATCGCCGGACCAGTGCCATGCAGGGTGACGGTCAGTTCGCTGCCAGGCAGGGCAAGCAGCGCGCGGTCGCTGCCATCGACAGGTACGGTGCAGCGGATCCGTCCCGGTGCCGCCGTGCGGCACGCGTCCCTGCCGAAGACCACGTCACGGCTGCCCTCGATGATGACCGCTGGTGCCCCGATTTCGAACGGCGGTGCGAGGTCCAGCAGAAGAAGTCCGCGATCCCCGTTTCCGTTGCGCGAGAGTCTCGCTGCATGCAGGACGCCGGGTATTCTTGCCGGTGTCGCGGCGAGTGAGGCCGCGATGGCGGCGCCATGCCGGTTCTCCGGCAGATCACCGGCAGGCAATTCGAGTGACAGTCGGGCCTCGACGGGCACGCAGATGTCGGCGCAGGCGGCGTAGCTGAGCGCGACCCGGACTGTCGTGGGGCGGTCACGGTTCCGGCTCTCCAGGGCAACAGGAAGCACCAGGCGATCCGCGTAGCCATAGGTCCGCAGTCCCCAGAACTCGAAGGTTTCCGGCAGCGGCCAGGAGATCGCACCGGGGGTGACTCCCGCGCTGTCGTCCCAGTCCGCGACGGGTGGGTAGCCGGCATCGCCAGGACTGCGCCAGTAGACCTTCCATTTCGGGCGGATGGCGAACTCGAACGCGATCATTTCCTGCCCTGCCGCGGTCGCGCCGGCGATGAGCCTGACCTCCGCCTCCGGAATGCCTCTCCAGTCAGACGTGCTGCTTGCGCCGAGGGCCTGATGCCTCCCGTCGGCCAGCAGGACAATGGCAACAGCCAGCAGCAGGACCGTCCTGCAGAGCCATCGGCTCCCGCGAAGGGCGTCGTGTTTCTGCTGTGCGTGAGTCATGCGAAGGCCACCCTGTTCTGATCCTGCGCCGCAGATTTGCACCTGCGGCTGTCATTGGCCCATGACAATGCAAACAACAATACGTGTGAGTGCCTTTTTTGTCTCCCATGGGACAGGGCCGCTTGACCGCGACCCGCGCCGCCGCTAAAGACCGCTTCACCATGGCGGGTGTAGCTCAGTCGGTTAGAGCGCCAGATTGTGGCTCTGGAGGTCGCCGGTTCAATTCCGGTCACTCGCCCCATTTTCCTGCGGACACGCGCAACGGTTGCAGCTGCCCGATGTGGAAATGATATTGGGTCGAGGCTTCGGTGTTCGACGTTTCGTGCGGGTTTGTTGCCTCGCGTTTCCGTTGCTGAAATCATCCGAATTCCCTCGCAGTACGATGGGGGAGACTTGTGACCTTCATGTCAGGTGTGCTAATTCTCGCCAGGGTCGTGGGTCGGTTGGTCAGGTGGACGGCGGGAATCCTGCGCGTATGAATGTGCTTGCTCAGAGGTCGACGCGATCAGACTCTGCCACACGTGGCATGGGCGTTCGTCGACGTTGGCATTCACGACTGATCCAGTCCTTTCCCGTCCAGCTGATTGCCGGTCTCCTTTTTGCGGTGATTGTGCCGGCCCTGGTGCGCTGGGACATCGGCCTGGTGACGGAGATCAACCCCGGACAGTATCCTTCCGTTACCGGCACCGCGATCGCATTCGGCTTTGGCCTGCTTCTGCTCAGGCGCTTCAGTCGATTCCCCGGGGTGCAGGGATCCGGCTACATCGTGCCGTGTTTCCTGTTCACCTTCGGTCTGCTGGTGCTGATCATGTTCTTCTGGCGCATCGGATTTGCGCGCAGCCAGATCCTGGGCAGCTTCGGCATGTCCATCATCTGGTGCTACGTCGTCTGGTATGTGAACCGGTTGCGCAGCGCGCCCGAACTGGCGGTGGCACCATTCGGCAGCTACCAGAGTCTCACCGAACATACCGGGGGGTTCCGGCTGCATGTGCTGGACGCGCCGACCCTCTCCGGCGTCAGGGCCGATGCCGTCGTGGCCGATCTGCGCTCCGAGTTTCCGCCGGAGTGGGAGCGCTTCCTTGCTGCCTGCGCCCTGAACGGAACGCCTGTCTACCACATGAAGCAGGTCAGCGAGTCGCTGACCGGGCGCGTCCGGATCGAGCATCTGTCGGAGAACACGCTGGGTGCCCTGATCCCGTCGCCTGAATATGTCGCCATCAAGCGAATCCTGGAATCGGGTGCGGTACTGCTCGCTTCGCCGGTGCTTCTGCTCGTTGCCGGGATCATCGCGATGATGATCCGTCTGGACAGCAAGGGGCCGGTGATCTTCCGCCAGGTCCGCATGGGGTATCGCGGCAAGACCTTCACCATGCTGAAGTTCCGGACGATGCGCGACGTGCCGGAGGGGCCGAAGTTCACCCAGGCGCTTGATCCCCGGGTGACGCGGGTGGGGCGCATGCTGCGGCGTTACCGGCTCGACGAACTGCCGCAGATGGTCAATATCCTCTGGGGCGAGATGAGCCTGATCGGCCCGCGACCGGAATCAGTGGAACTCTCGGAGTGGTATGACCGCGAGATTCCCCACTACAGCTACCGTCACATCGTGCGGCCCGGAATCACGGGCTGGGCACAGGTGCAGCAGGGATTTGCGGCGGAAGTCGAGGATGTCACGGATAAGTTGCATTACGACTTCTACTACATCAAGCATTTCACTCCGTGGCTGGACCTTCTCATTGTTCTCAAGACCATACATGTGATGGCGACCGGACGGGGGTCGCGCTGACGGTCGGGCCAT